>FWPU01001042.1_pt1 | contig 86406 bp, 62 predicted proteins | sample 2228361 | NCBI WGS metagenome assembly FWPU01 (sample SAMEA103939777, study PRJEB20133) | metagenome
CTGGCCGGCAAGCTGGAGGGTCTGGCGAGGCGGCTGCAATGAGGCGGGTGTGGCTGGCCGCCACGATGGCGGCGGTGGTGGCGGCGGGGCCGGCGGCGGGCGCCGAGCGCTTCGCCGGCTCGGACGAGCTGGACGCCATTATCCGAACCGCGATCCTGGAGGAGCAGATCCCCGGCGCCGTGCTGCTGATCGGCCACAAGGGCAGGATCATTCACCGCCAGGCATACGGGGCGCGCGCCGTTGAGCCGCGCTGGGAAGCCATGACGCCGGATACGATCTTCGACGCCGCTTCCCTTACCAAAGTCGTGGCCACGGCGCCGGCGATCGCCAAGGTGCTCGAGCAGGGCCGAATCCGCCTCAACGACCGGGTCACCGAGTACCTGCCGGAATTCCAGGGAGGGCGCAGCGAGATCACTGTGCGCCATCTGCTCACCCACTTTTCCGGTCTGCGGCCGGACCTGGACCTGAAGCCGGTCTGGAGCGGTTACGAGACCGGCGTGGCCAAGGCGCTGGCGGACAAGCCGGTAGCGGAGCCCGGCGAACGGTTCATTTACAGCGACATAAATTACATCCTGCTGGCGGAGATCATTCGCCGCCAGACCGGCCAGATGGTGTCTGAATTCGCCCGCTCGCAGATCTTCCGGCCGCTGGGAATGAAGGACACCATGTTCCAGCCGCCGGAGCGGCTACGGAGCCGCATCGCGCCGACCGAGCGGTTGCCGGACTCCGGCGAACCGCTGCGCGGTGTCGTTCACGACCCGACGACACGCTATATGGGGGGCGTGTCAGGCCATGCGGGGCTGTTCACGACCGCCGCCGATCTGGCGATTTTCGCCCAAGCGATGCTCGGGCTCGGGGCCTACCGCGGCACCAGAATCTTGCAGCCCCTCACAGTTCGGAAGATGACTGAGCCGCAGTCGCCGGGGGACCAACTGATTCTGCGGGGCATTGGCTGGGACATCGACTCGCCGTACTCCACCAATCGCGGCGAATTGCTCCCGCTGGGCTCCTACGGCCACACGGGTTTCACCGGCACCTCGCTGTGGATCGACCCGGTCAGCCAAACCTACGTCATCCTGCTGACCAACCGGGTGCATCCGCGGAACCGGGGATCCATCACTTCGCTGCGCTGTCGGGTGGCGACGGCCACGGCCGCCGCCCTCGGCATCGATCTGCCCGGCGTGAGCCTGACCGGATACAACGAGACCTTGGCCGGCCGGCGGCGGCGGGCGGCCCGCAACGGCAAGGTGCAGACCGGCTTGGACGTCCTCGTCGAAGAGAATTTCGCCCGGCTGGCGGGCAAGCGCGTAGGGCTGATCACAAACCACACCGGGCTCAGCCGCGACGGCCGGCGGAACGTCGACCTCATGCTGGCGGCGGGCATCCGCGTCACGGCGCTGTTTTCGCCCGAGCACGGCATGGGCGGCAACCAGGACACCGCCGAGATCGGCCACTCCCGCGACCCGGCCACCGGAATCCCCATCTGGAGCCTGTACTCGGGTCCGAACCGGCGCCCGACCCCGGAGATGCTGCGCGAAGTGGATGTACTCGTGTTCGATATCCAGGATGCCGGGGCCCGTTTCTACACCTACATGTGCACGATGCTGTACGCGATGGAAGAGGCGGCCAAGCAGAGCCTGCCGTTCATGGTGCTGGACCGGCCCAACCCGATCACCGGTGTGGGCGTGGAAGGGCCGGTGCTCGAAAAGGACCTCGAGAGCTTCGTGGGGTGCTTGTCGCTGCCGGTGCGCCATGGCATGACGCTGGGCGAAATCGCCCGGATGGCGAATGCCGAACGGCGGATCGGCGCCCGGCTCGAAGTGGTCGCCATGCAGGGCTGGGAGCGCGGAGACTGGTTCGATTCCACGGGCCTCGTCTGGACAAACCCCTCCCCCAATCTGCGGAGCCTGAACGCCGCGCTGCTGTATCCCGGCCTGGCGCTGCTGGAGGCCGATCCTGACTACTCGGTCGGCCGTGGCACCGACAGTCCGTTCGAGCAGATTGGAGCAGCTTGGATCCGCGGCCGGCAACTGGCCGAGTATCTGAACACCCGGAAGATCCCCGGCATCCGGGTCTACCCGACGCGCTTCCGCCCCGCGGCGTCGAATCTGGCCGGCCAGGAGATCGAGGGAGTACGGTTCGTGATTACCGACCGGGAGATCGTCAACGCCGTCGGCCTGGGCTTGGAGGTCGCGGCGGCGCTGGAAAAGCTATACCCCCGCCGTATCCGGTGGGACCGGAACCAGCGCCTGATCGGACACAGAGAGACGATTGCCGCCCTTGAGGCGGGGCAGGATCCGCGACGGATCCAGGAGGCGTTGGAGGAACCACTAGGCGAATTTCTGCAGCGGCGCGAGGCGTACCTCCTCTATCGTTGAGCTGACCACTCCCCCCTCGCTCCAGGCCCGCTCAGGCCGACACGGAACATTAATTTGCCTAGCCGGCCACAGACTTGGCGGCCACCCCCGGCTTCCGGGCGGCGGTTTCGGCTTTCATCCGCTTCTTGGCCTCCACCATCCAAGCCGGCGGCCTGCCGCGCCGTCTGCCGCGCCCGTGCGCGAGCCGCTCCAGGGTAATGATCGCCTCTTCGATTTGCTCACGCTCCTGGCGCAAATCGGCAAGAATTTTTGCCACGTCCATAGTCCTCTCCGTCAAGCCAATTCCGGCAGCATCCAGCCTGGTCCTCCACACCAGGATAGAGGGCGTATCGTGCCTCTTCCTTGCCGTTTTACCCCATCAACATCAGCAATTTCAAGCCGGAACGCCACTCCCAAGGCCAAAATGTAACTACTAGCCCCCTCCTCCGTTGGGCTGTGTCCGTTTCCGGTTGCTGCCGGTCTTGGCCGACACCTCAATTATACCGAACTCCTTCGTTTCCAGGAAAAATAGAACGGGATACCGCCGAGAATAAGAGCCAGTCCCATGAGGGATTCCCGAGGGGACTCCGCCAGGGTGGAAACCAGCAGGCAGGCGGCGACAACGACGAAAAGTACTGGTACGAAGGGGTAGCCCAGGGTGCGGTACGGACGGGGCAGGTCCGGCCTTCTTCGCCGCAGGCGGAGCACGCCGGCCGCGCTCATCCCGTACAGCAGCCACTCGGCAAAGATGACGTACGTAAAAAGTTGCTCGAAGCGTCCGCTGAAGACCAGGAGCGCGGCCAAGCCGGTCAAGGCGAAGATCGATACACTCGGCGTGCGGTGTTGCGGGTGAACAAAGCCGAGCGACCGAAAGAACAATCCGTCCCGGGCGGCCGCAAAGGGCACGCGGGCGCCGGCCAGCAGGCTCCCGTTGAGCGCGCCGAAAATCGACACCATCGCCGCCAGGCTGACCGCAGCCGCTCCGCCGCTGCCCAGGATGCGGTTCATCATCGTGGCCGCCACCCGATCGGAGGCGGCCACGTCGGCGGCAGGCAGCACGTAAAAGTAGGCAAGATTGGTCGCGAGATAGACCAGCATCACCAGGACGACCCCGCCGATGAGGGCTCGCGGTAGGTTCCGCTGCGGGTTGCTGACCTCAGAGGCCACCATCGAGGCATTGTTCCAGCCGTCGTAGGCCCACAGGGCAGCCACCAGGGCCGCGAAAAAGCCGGTAACACCGCCTTTGGCCGGCACGCCGCTGGTGAGGTTGGACACGGTCCCGCCGTCCCAGGCCAGCCCGATGGCGACGATGGCCCCAATCAGCCCGACCTTAGCGGCGGTCACCGCCACCTGCACCCGGCCCCCAAGCTTGACCCCGAAGTAGTTGATCACGGCCAGCACGAGGATCAGTCCCATCGCCAGGATCTGGCCGTAGCTGATATCCAACGGGCCGCCACGGGGACCGATGGGCAAGTCCACGCGATGAAGGACATGATCCAGTTGAGGAATGAAGGTCGCCAGGTAGTAGGAAAAGCCGGTGGCCATAGCCGCCAGCGTGCCGCTCTTACCGACCCACGTCATCGTCCAGGCGTACAGGAATCCCCAGAACGGCCCGTAGGCTTCCCGCAGGTAGACGTACTCGCCGCCGGCCTCAGGCAGCGCGGCGGCCAGCTCGGCGTAGCTCAGCGCTCCCGCGAGCGACAGCAGCCCGCCGGCGATCCAAACCAAAAAAACCAGTTGCGGCGAACCCACGTGGTGCACCATGCTGGCCGGCACCAGGAAAATGCCCGAGCCGATCACCGTGCCGACCACAATCGCGGCCGCGCTCCACAGGCCAAGATCACTCCGGAGCCCGGCCGCAGGGGCGTTAATCACGACGCTCCTCCCGGAGCAGGAACGAAGCAGCCCAGCCGACGGCGAAGGTGGCCGAGGTCCCGATCACTACGTACCAGGTCCAGGCGATTGGGGTGGCGAATTTGACGTACATCATGACCAAGAAGCCCGCGAGCATGCCCGTCATGGCGGCGTTCTGGCGGACCCGGCGCACGAGGACTCCCAACAGAAAGACGCCGAGCAGGGACCCATACAGCACAGAAGCCACCGACAGGCCCGCCTCCAGCACCGAGCCCCATCTGCGGGCCAGCAAACCGATGCCGACCAGCAGCAAGCCCCAGAACACCGTGGCGGCCCGCCCCAGCGCCAGCAGCTCGCGGTCGGTGCCACGAGGGCGCCCCCGGCGCGACCGCAGCGGCAGGTAAAAGTCCACGATCGTCGTCGAAGCCAGCGAGTTGAGCGCCGCGCTCAAATTGGACATGGCCGCCGCCAGGATGGCCGCCGTCACCACTCCGGCCACCCCCGCGGGCAGGTGGTTCCAGACGAAATCGGGGTAAATTCGGTCCAACGGCTCGGGCGGCGCCAGACTCGCGTTGCGATAGTAGACGAACAGGATCACGCCGATGACAAGGAACAGCAGGAACTGGAAGAAGATGACGACCCAGCTCCCCAGCAGCGCCTTGCGGCTGTCGCTTTCATTGCGGGCGGCCAGCAGGCGCTGCACCATCAACTGCTCGGTGCCGTGGCTGGCCGTGGTGAGGAAGCAGCCCCCGATGATTCCAGCCCAAAACGTATAGGTCCGGCTAAAGAACTCGCCGGCCGGCCCGATGACGAAGTCGAACACCTGAAATTTACCGGCCTCGGAGGCGACCGCCACGACTTGCTGCCATCCTCCGGGGATACTGTTCAGGATCACCACGAAGCTGAGGATCGCTCCGGCAATGTAGAGGAACATCTGAACGACGTCGGTCCAGATCACGGCGGTCATTCCGCCTTCGAAAGTATAGAAAAGCGTCAGGGCCACAATCAGGAGGATCGAAGCCAGTTCCCCCGTTTCCAGCACGACGGAGACGACGATGGAGATGGCGAAAACGCGGACCCCTTCGGCCAGCGCCCGCAGCACCAGAAACAGCCCCGCGGTCAGCTTCCGGATGCGCTCGCCGAAGCGAGCCTTCATCAGTTCATAGGCGGTGTACAGCTCGCCGCGGAGGTAGTGGGGCAGGAACAGAACGCAGATGACGATGCGCGCCAGCAGGTAGCCGAAGACCACCTGAAGGAAGCCCAGATTTCCGGTGAAGGCCAAGGCCGGCGTTCCGATGACGGTCAGCGTGCTGGTCTCCGCCGAGACGATGGAGAAGGCGATCGCCCACCACGGGGTGCGGCGGCCGCCGAGGAAGTAGTCGCGCAAGCTTTTCTGGGAGCGGCGGAACTGCGCTCCGAACCAGGTGATGGCGATCAGGTAGACTACGAGGACCGACAGGTCGAGGTAGCGCATGGAATGCGGCGATTCTAGCACAGCCGGGCTCCGGCGCAGGAAACAAATCGGGCCCGGGGCACATCTAACCGCAATGAAGAGACGCAATTATGCGGCCGGGCGGGAATGGGAGAGGGCAGCCGGACGGGGGCCGGGCGGCGCCGTGCCGGAGGGCGGACATGACGGTTGCAGGCTGCGGTCCGGTTCGGCTATACTCCGCAGTTGCAATCGCCTTGAGCGTGCTACCATTCTCATCAGCGTCCGGTAACGCTCCGGCCCTGACGCCGGATGAAACCTGTAGAGTTTAGGAGGCCACTGGTGCTCGTGAATGTTTTGCTAAAACTCATCGCCATCGCATCGCTGCTTGGCGTCGCCGCTTGGGCCCAACAGCAGCAAGCAAGCCCGTGGAAGGACAGAGCCGAGTACGACCTCTACAATTCCATCATCAAGGAGCAGGACAACAACAAGAAGGTGCAGCTCCTGGATCAATGGACGGCGAAGTATCCTGAAACGAATTTCAAAGAGGCGCGGCTGCTGTTGTACACGCAGGCCTACCAGGCGCTCGGGCAGGCGCAGAAGATGTACGATTCAGCGATCGATCTGCTCAAGGTGAACCCGAAGAACATTCAAGGGTTGTACTACGTCACCTCGCTGACGACCACCATGGGCAAGACCGATAGCGCCTTCCTGGCTACCGGCGAGAAAAGCGCCAAGGAGTTGCTGGCCGAGCTGGCGAAGCTGGAAAAACCGGCCAATCTTTCAGAGGCCGACTTCAAGAAACAGAAAGACGGCCTGGAAGTGGTCGCTCACACCGCCATCGGGTGGATTGCGATGAACCGCAAGAACCACGCCGAAGCCGAGCAGCACTTCAAAGAGGTGCTGCGGCTGACGCCCAGGCATGGGCAGGTGTCCTACTGGCTGGGCACGGTTATGATCGCCCAGCGCGACCCGAAAAAACAGATCCCGGCTTTCTATCATTTCGCCCGCGCGGCCGCGCTCACTGGAGAGGGGGCCATGCCGGAGGCCGGCCGCAAGCAAGTGGAGTCCTACCTGCGGAAGATCTACACGACGTTTCACGGCGATGAGAGCGGCCTCAATGAACTGTTGGCCATGGCCCAGAAGGAGCCCTTCCCGCCGGCCGATCTGGTGATCAAGTCCAAAGAACAGATCGAGTTCGAGAAGGCCGAACAGCTCAAGCGGGAGAACCCCAAGCTGGCGCTGTGGCTGAGCGTGAAAGAACAGCTCACCGCCGAAGGGGGCATGGAATTCTTCAACACCCGGGTCAAGAACACGGCCATGCCGGAGCTCCGGGGATACCTGATCGCCCAGAGCCCGGAGGACCGTCCCAAGACGCTCGTGCTGGGCCTATCCGACCGGAACACCCGCGAGGTCACACTCGAGTTGGACGCCCCCTACAAGTATCCGGCTCCGCGGGGTACGGTGATCGACTTCGAGTGTGTTCCCCAGCGGTTCACCCAGCAACCCTTCAATCTCGGCTTTGACTGTGAGCAGAGCAAGGTGAACGGCTGGCCGCCGCCGCCACGGAGGCGGATAACCAGGTAGGGCCCGGGCGCCGGGCCCGCCGGAGGTCATCCTCGCCGGATGGCTTCTTCCAAGTCGGCCGTAAACTCCCGCAAACGAAGGACCTGCTCGTCGGTGGCGGCGATGCGGGTCTTTTTGTGAACGAAGAACGGCTTGCCCGCCTGCCAAACCAACACCGCCAGCCCTTGCGGCGTCACCAGGCCGGCCGCGCCTACCTGGCCAAAGTCCCGGTCGTGCTGTTCGACCAAGGCCGCAAAACCATCCCGTTCCAGCACGAAATGAGTCTCGATGGCGGGCAGAGGAAGCAGCCGAATGCGGGCCGCGGCGAGCCGTTCCAGCTTCTGCAATAAACGGGGCGGCAATCGGTCCATCGGGCGCCGGGCCGGCCAGGGGCTCAGCTACATCTTGTAACGCCCGAGGTCCTCGTCGTTGAGCCCCTCCAACCAGCGCCGCAGCTCCTCGTTGTTGACCTTGTCGGAGACCGCCGCCGACATTCGGGAGGAATTCAATACGACGTCCTCGACGTAGATCGGGCAGTCCAGCCGCAGGGCCACCGCCAGCGCGTCGCTGGGGCGGCTGTCCACGCTGATGAGTTGGCCGTCCTTTTCCAGCCAGATCATGGCGTAGAAGGTATCGTCCTTGAGCTCATTGACGACCACCTTGCGCACCGATGCCTCCAGCCCGTGCAGCAGGCTGCGAATCAGGTCGTGGGTCATGGGCCTGGGGGTGGAGACCTTCTCAATCTCTAAGGCGATGGCGTTGGCCTCATAAATGCCCACCCAAATCGGCAGTATGGCGTTGCCCTGGACGTCCTTAAGGATGACGATCGGCATGTTGGTGACCGGATCCATCATCAGGCCGCGAATTTTCATCTCGACTTCCATGGTGTTCCTCCTCTCAGGATTCACACAGGCCGACGCTCTCGCCGGCCAGCGAGTTCGGCCCGGCACGCATGATGCGCACTGAGACGTACCTTCCCAGCAGCGACTCCGGCCCTGAGTGGGTGAAGTTCAGCGTGCGGTGTTCGGGCGTGTGGCCCACCCACTGTCCGGTCGCCTCATTGAACCGCTCCACCAGCACCTCTGCGATGGCGCCGATCAGGCGGCTGTTGCGGCGGATTTGAATGCCCCGCTGGATCTCCAGCAAGACACTCAGCCGGCGTCCCTTCTCCTCCTCCGGCACCTGGCCGTCCAGATTGAGCGCCGGCGTGTTGGGACGCGGCGAATACTTGAAACAAAACATCGAGTCGTATTCGACTTCCTGAACCAGCGACAAGGTCTGTTCGAAATCCTCTTCGGTCTCTCCGGGAAAGCCGACAATGACATCCGTGGTGATCGCGATCGGACGGCGGGCGGCCTTGATCCACTCGATGCAGCGCAGGTATTGCTCGCGGTCGTACAGGCGCTGCATCCGGGCCAGCACGGCCGAGGAGCCAGACTGAACCGGCAAATGGACATGGTTGCACAGCCGGGGATTGGCGTCGATAGCCGCAACGATCTCTCTGACGAAATCCCGGGGGTGCGAGGTCGTGAAGCGGACCCGGCGCAGACCGCCGACTTCGGCCACGCGGCTGAGCAGGGTGGCGAAATCCCAGCCGGCCGGCGACGGATCCCGGTAGCTGTTCACGTTCTGGCCGAGCAGGGTGACCTCGGTGTAGCCCGCATCGACGAGCCGGCGCACTTCCTCCATGATCGCGCCGCTGGCGCGGCTGCGCTCCGGCCCGCGGGTGAAAGGCACGACGCAGTAGGCGCAGGCCTTGTCGCAGCCCTCGATGATCGTGACGAATGCCCGGTAGGGATTGTCGCGCCGGGTGTAGGGCGTTTCGAAGGTCTCGCCGGCATCGAGCTCCAGCCCGCTCACGCGCCGGTTGCCGCTCTCCAACTGCACCAGCAGCTCGGGCAGCCGGCCATAACTGGCCGAACCGCAGACCAGGTTCACATGCGGCGCCCGCTCGAAGATCCTCTCTCCCTCCTGTTGCGCCACACACCCCAGGACGGCGAACTGCTTCCCGTTGCCGTTCGATTTGCCGAACTGGCGGAGGCGGCTGAATACCTTCTGTTCTGCCTTGTCGCGGATGCTGCAAGTGTTGTAGAGAACGAGGTCCGCCTCCTCGGGGGTGGACACCTCGCGATACCCGCGGGCCAGCAGTGTGCCGACGACCTTCTCCGAGTCGTGGACATTCATCTGGCAGCCGAAGGTTTCCAGATAGAAGGTCTTCATCAGCGAGCTTTGCCCTTCATTATAGCGGAGGGGGCAGCGGCCCCCGCCGGGCGCACGTCACGCCGGCTTGCCGCCCGTCTCGGGCGGGTCCCCACGGTGGTTGCTCAGGAAGTCGTCGTCGATCTCTTTGCGCCCCCGGAAGCCCTCATCCACCGCGTGCCAATAGCGGATCTCCGGTTCACCGAGCTTCCAGCACAGCAACACCTCCGCGCCCCGAAACAGGGTCGGGAAATCCAGCAGCCCGACATCCAGGTCCTTGATCTGGCAGCCCGATCGCTGGATCTCGGCCACCGTCTCCTTGAGCCGCTTGGCGAGCGCATCCTGGCGGCCCCGAAGAGACAGGAACTGCTTGCGGTCGACCAGGGCGCCGCCGATGATCGCCACGCGCTGCGAAACGGCCTGCACGGCGGCGGCGGCGCCCACGAGTTCTGATTTCAAGTGGAGCGCCTGGCGCAGCTTGGCCTCCAGAACCGGCAAGAGTTGCTGAGCCTCTTCAATTCGGAAGTAGCGTGCCATCCCGATCACAAACCACAAACCCGGAGACGCGGACCGCAGCCTCAGGCGCCTCCATCTTCTGTTCCCCTCTCGATTGTTGGACGAGGCTAAAATGCCCGGCTTATCGCAACCTCATCATCTCAAGAGTATAGCAGGGCCCCTGGCCGACGACCGGCTGCGCGGAGAGCAGGAAAGAAGCGTCGCCGCCCTGCGTGGCGCAAGCTCGGCCTTGCCCCGGTCTTGTATGATGGAACGCGTCACTGGTGTCCGGCCGGACCGTTATGAAAATACTTGCGCTGAACTGCGGCAGCTCGACCGTCAAATTCCAGTTGTTCGACACCGGGCCGGAGAGGATCCGCCGGAATCAGGACCGGATGGTTGCGCGGGGGCTGGTGGACAAGATCGGTGCGCCGGAGGCCGGCGTAACCTTCGAGGTTCCGGGCCTTTCGAAACAAACGTTTCGCGCGCCGATCGGCGACCACCACGACGCCCTCCGGGCGGCCTTCTCCTGCCTGCTGGAGCCGGGCGGTGGAGTCATAGGGAGCCTCGAGGAGATCGCCGGCGTCGGCCACCGCGTGGTGCACGCCGGCGAGCACTACTCCGATTCGGTCGTCATCGACGATGACGTCGAGCGGCGCATCGAGGCCTGCGCGAGCCTGGCCCCGCTTCACAATCCGCACAACCTGCAAGGCTACCGGGCTGTCCGCGCCTTGCTGCCCCACTGCCCCAACGTCGCCGTCTTCGACACCGCCTTCCACCAAACCATGCCCCGGCACGCCTTCCTCTACGGGCTCCCTTACGAGTACTACGCCGAGGACCGCATCCGCCGGTACGGCTTCCACGGCATCTCGCATCAATATGTCTGCCTCCGCTTCGCCGAGATCCAGGGCCGCTCGCCGGCCGATTTTCGCCTGATCACCTGCCACCTGGGCAGCGGCTCCTCCATGTGCGCCATCGACCGGGGCCGGTCGGTGGATACGACTCTCGGCTTCACCACCGCCGGAGGATTGCTCATGGGCACGCGGCCCGGCGACCTCGATCCAGGCGTCCTCCTCCACCTCATGCGCACCCGGGGGCTGACCATCGACGAAGCCGATTCCCTGCTCTACCACCGCAGCGGCTTGCTCGGCCTCTCCGGCGTCTCCAACGACATGCGCGAAGTGCTGGAAGCCGGCCGGCAGGGAAATGAACGGGCCGCCGCGGCCGTCGACGTCTTCTGTTACCGGGTCCGGAAGTACCTGGGCGCGTTCTATGCCGTTCTCAACGGCGCCGACGCGGTCATCTTCACCGGAGGGATAGGTGAAAACGCGCCCCTGGTGCGGGCGCGGTGCTGCGAGTCCCTCGAGGCGCTGGGCATCTCGGTCGACCCGGAGCAAAATGCCCGGACACTTGCGCTCGAGCGGGAGATTTCCCGTCCCGGCTCGCCGACCAAGGTCTGGGTGATTCCCACCAACGAAGAGCTGCTGATCGCCCGCGAAACGGTCCGCTGCATTCACGGCTTGCCTTGAGAGCGGCTCAGCGGCGCTTACGGCCCCTCGCGAAATCGAGTGCCAGGGCGAGAATCCAGGTCCCATCGCCCTTGCCCACCTGGAGCGGAGGCCGGCTCTGCCACGCCGACAGTCATGCCGGTGGCCCGTTCCACGAGGTGCTTGCGCCTTCCCAGGCGCCGCCCGAATACGCGAGACTCAGTAGGTAGAATCTGAGGCTGACCGGCTCGCTCGGGAACGGGCCGCGGCGCACACGCCTCCGCTCCGCGGCCTGCCTTTCAGTACAGCTTGGGCAGGTATTCCGGCACATCGGCGAATGGCTTGACGCGGCCGGCGGCCACCTCGTAGATCTGCTCGTGGCTGGCGATCGCCGCCGCGGCCATCTCTTCGTACGGGCGGTTGCAAACGTCGAGAAAGCCGATGTTGTAATTCTCGCCGTCAAAGCGGCCGAGCGCCGACTGGTCATAGAGGGTGAACCAGTGTGTGCCGACGCAGTTCGGGTTGGCGGCCGCATCCTCGATATAGACCCGGTAGGCCTTGGCGCGGTCCGCCTGGTTCTTCAAGTGCCCGATGCCCGAGGACGGCAGGCCCACATCGAGCGCGCCGAAGTGCCATTCGCCGATGATCACCGGCATCTTCAGCCGTGCATGGATCTCGTCGGTGACGTCGCGTGGCACCTTCTCGCGGTAGCAGTTCATGCTGAACACGTCGAACGACTTCATGCCCCCCACCGCCCATCTCGGAGGCACCCCGGCCCAGCGCATGCCCAGATTGAGGTGGTTCGGGTCGGCCTTCTTGCACGCCTCCGACAGCACGCGGAAGTAGCGCTCCGTCATCATGACGCTGAACTCTTCCAGGTCCTTGTTGGCCTCGTCTGTCAAGATCGCCGTCCAGCTCCCGCCGGCGATCTGATCGAAGCTCGCCGGAATCTTCCAGGCGTTGGACAGCGCGGCATCGTCAGCGTACTTCTTCCGCAGAAATCCGCTCAGCGCCTTGCGCGTCGCGCAGGCCGGCGCATTGAACAGCATCCCGGCTGCGGGCAGCTCCTTCGAGAACCCCCACTGCGGCTCGTTCATTAGAAAGTAGCCGATGAAGGCCGGATCGTCCGCCGTGTCCTTGAGCTGGGCGGCGTAATCGGCGGCGTCCTGCTCGAAAGCGGGATCGAACACGTCGGGCATGTCGCGATAGACGTGAATAATCCGCTTGGGCTGGAAGCTCATCGGCCGCACATAGGGGAACCGGGCCTTCCGGGCGAACTCCCATTCCGACCAGTTGCCGACCGTGTTGAATCGCAGCCGCCGCATCTGAGCCAGGGCGATCTCGGCCCACCTCTCCCGCCACGCCCCAGCCCCGAAGCTCCGGATCATGTTCGCCGCCAGGTAGTTGATCGATTTCATCACCCGGCCGGTTCTGGCGGTGCGCGTATCGAAGATCTCCCGAAACTCCGGATCGCCCTCCGGCAGCCAGCTTAGCGCCGTTTCGATCAGGTCGTAATGCGCGGTCGTGTCCACGCGGACGCAGTCCAGTCCCGCCGACCAGAACGCGTAGCCGTCGGGATCGACCAGCCACCAGCGCTTGCCGTCATAATGCGTCCGGAAGAAGCCCTCGCCCCGCGTCAGCCGCCGGGCCTTCCACCCGCCCCAGCGGGAGAACGTCTCCGGCCACTGGAGCGACGGGGCGTTGTCCCGTTGCGCGCGGATGCGGCTCGTCACCTCCGCGACGGTCCGGCTCTTCGCCGGCCAGTCGTGCAGCGTGCTCTGGCCGAGCTCATCCAGCAGCGGGCCCTTCGGCAGCGCGGGCTCGGTCAGCAATTCCACTTCCTCTTCAGCGGCGGTGAACTCGGTCATGCACCAGCGGGCGGGCCTGGGGCTTTTGCGGTAGACGAACACCCTCATCCGGTCCACCTTCGCCGGGTCCACGCGGTCGCCGCCAACGCGGGGCTTCAGGAACGCGCCTTCCCGGTCGATGCCCCAGCGGTTCTGGTCCGTCAGGCTCAGCGGCAGGCGCACGCGGTAGGCGCACTGGCACAGTCCGAACCAGTTGAAGTGGAACGCCCGTCCGTTCTCCCCTTCCTGAAGCGTAATCCGGAAAACGATCGTGTGGTTGCCGTCGTGGAGGAAGTCCGCCGTCAGATACTTCGCCGCCGCCAGCGTTCCCGGCGCGAAGCGGTAGCTCAGGCCGTCCCCAACGTTGTCGGCCACGTACCAAGTGGCGTCCGCGATCGGCGTTGCGCCTTCGTCCTTCCGAATGCCGCCGAGCGTGCCTTCGGGCCGCAGGCGCGTGCCTTGAATCTTCTTGCCGCAGCCGGCGCCGGCAACCGCTGCCGGACCTGCCAGTGCAGCCGCACCGAGAAACGTTCGGCGGCTCACCGTGTCATTCAGTTGTCGGGTAGTCATGGGATGATTCCTTTCCTTATCGACTCCGGCGGGGGTGGCCCGCCTTTACGGCGCGATCCGGATGGCGTGACCGCCTCCGGCCGCCAGCCGCGCTTTCAACACCGTGGCTCGTGTGACATTGAGACTTTCGATTGTGACCTTCGTGGGGTCCTTTCCGGCGTCCGGCGCATCGGCATAGATCTGGGCCGTGTAGGAGCCTTCGCCGAGGAAGCTCAACGGGATTTCCAGTTCCCGCGGCGTCCAGTCCGTCAGGCTCCCGACGTACCACTCCTTGCCGCGCCGGCGCGCCATGCTGATGTAATCGCCCACCGCCGCATCGAGCACCCGGGTTTCGTCCCAGCTCGCAGGCACGTCCTTGATGAACTGGAACGCCGGCTCGCCGCGGTAGGCCGCGGGGTGATCCACCACGCACATGAACGGGCTTTCATAAACGACGAACATCGCCAACTGGTGGGCTCGTGTGCCCAGCACCACCGGGTTGTCGAAACGCGGCCGAAACTCCTCCGGCTTCACGTTGCGGAAGCCGCCCGGCGTGTAGTCGAGCGGCCCGGCCAGCATCCGAGTGAAGGGCAGCATGAGGTTGTGTTCCGGGTCCACGCGGCGGCTCCACTTGGTGTACTCGAGACCCATCACGCCCTCGCGCGTCATCAGGTTCGGATAGCTCCGCCGCAGCCCGTCCGGCTTGTACGCCCCGTGAAAATCCACCATCAGCCGGTGCTCGGCCGCTTTCTTGACCACCTTGCGGTACCAGTTCACCATCCACTGGTCGTCCCGGTCCATGAAGTCAATCTTCAACCCGGCGGCGCCCCATTTCTCGTACAGCGGGAACGCCTCGTCCATCTGACGCTCGACGCCGGTCCAGTGGAGCCAGAGCCAGACGCCGACGCCCTTGGATTTCGCATAGCGGATGATCTCCGGCACGTCGATGCCGGGATTGGGCCGGAGGATGTTTTGCCGCTGGGACCAGCCGTCGTCGATCAGCACGTAGTCCAATCCGGATTCAGCGGCGAAATCGACCAGGTATTTGAAGGTCCGCGTGTCCATGCCGGTCTCCCAGCCTGCCGGGGTCTTCACCCTTCCAAACCACCAGTCCCAGGCGCTCTTGCCCGGCTTGATCCAGGAGGTGTCGGCGATCGTAGAAGGGGGGTTCAGGTTAATGACGATGTTCGATTCGATCAGCCTGCCGACCTCCGGCGCCACCATCACCACGCGCCAGGGCGACTGATGGGGCAGGCCCGCCTCGACCTTCGGGCCGCCCACGGAAGCCAGATCCACGCGCAGGCCGGCGCCGGCGCCGGGGACGTTGCGCCGGAGATACGCACCCGCGTAGTCGTCGATGTGAGCTTCGGTGATCGCCACCCATCCGGCCCCCGCCACATCAATCAGCAGCGGCATCGCGATGAGCCGGTCCGGGGCGATCCCGCTGAGGGCCTCGCGGTGGTACTCATCCTCGTAACTCGTCTGAAAGCCCCTTAGATAGAGCGGGTAAGCGATGGAATCCTTGGCGATGCGGAACTCGGTTAGCTCCTGTTGCAGACGGAACCCCACCGGGTCAGGAATCCGCGGTTGGGCAGGCACGGAATAGCGGAACGCCACACCGTCATCGTAGGCCCGGGCTTCCACGGCGAACCGCGGCGGGTTGTCTCCAACGCCGGTCACCTCCACGCGAACGGAGTTGTAGTGGTTCCGCACCGGGTTCGATTTGCCGTGAACGACCTCGTAGGTTTCGTCCTTCGAATCGCGCGCCGAGGAAACGATCCGGACGTTGCTGCCGATCACGTTCACCCGGTCGATCCGCAACCCGAGGTTGGACCGGCTGATGACCGCCCTGCCCTCCCGAAGGACTTCGTAGACGAGCTGACCCGACGGCGCCGGCTGCCGGCCCGGCCCGACCGTGCTGAACCGGATCTCAAGTTTGCCGTCCGGCGAGGTCACCCCAACGGGGGCAGTCTGCGCCGAGGCGCTCCGGGTTACCAGAAACGCGAAAAGCAGGCAAGCGACGTACAGTATGCGGGCACGGCTCGGCATGACGGCTCAATCTTAATTCGCGGCGCAAGCGCGATTCAAGCTCTGCGTGTCTCGGAGCGCCGTTCGGATCCCGGCGGGGCCCGGGCCGGAACGGGCACATTGATGATGGCGACGACCGCTGTGGCCTTGCCGTTTACAGTCACGGGGCGGTAGCGCCACTGTGGGACCGCTTCGATGACGTGCGGAACCAGGAGCGGATGGCCGCCGATGAGGCTGAGTTTCCGGATTTTGCCATCCGCGCCGATACTCGCGTTGAGACGCACCACAGCTTCAATGTGGGCCGAGCGGCGAGGAATCTTCGGAGCCACCCATACCCTCAGCCGCCATTCCAATACCTCCGGCGCGACCGGCACGGGACGTGTCGGCGACAGCGCCGAAAACGCGGTGAGCAGCCCGGCAAAGATAACCCGCCTCCTAACGCCTGCCTAGACACTCAGACACAGCCGGCGCAGTGTTTCTACCCGCTGCGCCTTCGCATCCTGTTGCGCGAAGTTTCCCGGCCCGGCCAATATTCCGAGTCGGTCCGGGCCGACGCCAGAATCTCCTCGATCCTTTTCACGACGCCAGGGTTCCGCGCGGCAACATCGGTTTGCTCACCCAGATCCTCGGCAAGGTTGTACAGCTCCACAGGCCGGCCCGGACCCAGCCGCACGCCTTTCCAATCACCCCACCGAACCGCTTGATGGAAGCCGCGCTCGTGGAACTCCCAGTAGAAATATTCATGCCTGATCTGCGGCCGGCCGTCGAGCTCATTCACAATCGACATCCCATCGAGTCCGTCAGGCGCCGCCACGCCGGCCAGTGCCGCGCATGTGGGCAGAAAATCCCAGAAGGCCCACGGATGGTCGCTTACACGCCCGGGTTTGACTCTTCGCGGCCAGCGGGCGATCGCCGGCACCCGAATCCCGCCCTCGTACAGGTCACGCTTGATCCCGCGCAGCGGCCCGCGCGAGCCGAAAAACTCGGGGTCGTGGCCTCCTTCTTTGTGGGGGCCGTTGTCGCTGCTGAACAGGATCAGCGTGTCGTTGTCCCGGCCGGTCTCTTTCAGCTTGTCGAGGATGCGGCCCACGTCGCCGTCCATCCGCGTGATCATGGCCGCGAATCCCTTCTCAGGTTTCGGCCAGTTTTCCTGCGCATACGGCCCATAGTCGGGCACCTGCATTCCATCGCCGGTATCGCGGCCCATCTCGTTGTTGGCATGGGGGATGGTGAAGGAGCAGTAAAGGAAGAACGGGCGGTCATCGCTGCGGCCGATGAACTCCACCGCGCGGTCGGCGAACAGATCGTGGGCGTAGTCTTTCTTGAAGGCGCCGAAGTTCCCGCGCAACAGATACTCGTGACGGTTCTCCAGCAGGTGTTCCGGATAGTAGTTGTGAGCGTGGCTCTGGCTGAAGTAGCCGAAGTATTCGTCATAGCCTTTATCTAGCGGGTAGCCCGTGGTCCCCAACCCGCCCAGGGACCACTTGCCATACAACGCCGTGCGGTATCCCGCTCGTTTGAGAACCTCGGCCACGGTGACGTCCTGAGGGCGCAGCGGCACCAGCGGCCGGTTGCCCCGCACCAGCGCGCGGCCGGTGTGGTACCCCGTCTCGAGGCAGCAGCGCGAGGGGGCGCATACGGTGCTGCCGGCGTAGGCTTGCGTAAACCGCACGCCTTCGGCCGCCAGCCGGTCGATGTTCGGCGTGGCGATGCGCTTCTGGCCGTAGCAGCCCACGTCGCCATAGCCGAGATCGTCGGCGAGTATCAGAATGATGTTCGGCTTCCTGGCGGCCGCCGCCGAGCCACCCGCCGCCAGCCACCCGGCGCCGATTGCGCCAACAAAGTCGCGTCGCGTCATCGGCGATTATTCTCTCTCGGGGCGCCGGGATCTGTAAACTCACCGCCGGAGCGTTCATGAGATGATGGCCGCAATGGAGGACACACTTCCGCCGGAAAAGCAGGACCCGCGGTTGATGAAAGAGATGTTCCACACCATCTCCCCGCGATACGACTTCATCACCCGCGCCTTCTCCTACGGGATGGATGCCGGCTGGAAGCGCCTGGCCGTCGCGCGCGCCGGCCTGCCCCGCGACGCCCTGGTCCTGGACCTGGCCTGCGGCACGGGCGATTTCTCGCGGCTGGTCGCCGCACACGACCCCAGCGTCCGCCCGGTGGCCGCCGACCTGACCTTCAACATGCTCCGGCTGAGCGCCCGCAACGGCGTCCGGCGTCTGGTGTGCGCCGACGCGATGAAACTGCCGTTTCCGAACTCCACCTTCGACGCCGTCTTCGTCGGCTACGGGCTGAGGAACTTCCCCCGGCTCGATGCCGCCCTGTCAGAGATGCGCCGCGTGCTGAAACCGGGCGGCAAGCTGGTGAGCCTGGACTTCTTTCTGCCGCCTCACACCTTCCTGCGACTGCTGTACCTCGGCTACCTTTACGCCCAGGGCTTCCTCTGGGGGGCAGCCCTGCATGGCCGCCCCAGGATCTACACCTACATCCCCGATTCGTTGCGGAGCTTCCTTACCGTCGAGGACTACACCGCGATGCTGCGCCGTTGCGGCTATGCGCCGGCCGGCTGTCGCAGCTTCATCTTCGGCGGCATTGGACTCCACTGGGCGACACGAGTGTGAGCGCCGACACAACGGCGAGAAGAAAACTGCCGGCGTACCCCGCCTGGCCGTATTGTTGGTCGCCGCTTGGCGGTACCTGACCGTGTCGGTGAATTACGGCGACAACCGGACGGCCCTGTTTTGCACCGGCGCGAATTTCCAGGTTCCGCCTGAGCTGTCGCATCAGAACATTTACTAATTCCCGAATAGTTACGGCTACGACGGCCAGTTCTATCACTCCATCGCTCATGACCCTTTTTTCCGGGCCGGCATCGCCCGGCGCAGCGACGCCCCACGCCTGCGCTACCGCCGGATTTTGGCTCGCCCTGCTCGCACATCTGTGGGCAGCGGGCCGGCCGCAATGGGTCGATGCCGGCTATCTGGTGGCCACCTGGGGCTTGTTGTTCGCCGGCGTGTGGTGGCAGTGCTCGCCGCCGCCACGCTCGCCCGCGAGACCGGGCTGCTGCTGGTCGGCGCGTACGGCCCGCACCTGGCGTGCCGGCGCCAGTGGCGATGGCTGGCGCTCTCACTGCTGCCGGTGTTCCCTGGTTGGGCGTGGTATGTGTTCGTTCACCTGCACACGGCGGCCGAGCAATACCATCCCGATTTCGTTCCTCTGTCCGCGGTCCTGTACGACCTCCTTCACCCGTCTCCTTACCACCTCCGCGGACTCGGCGCGGTTCTCGTTCAGACGTCGGATGTCATCGCCCTTCTGGGCATGCTGCCGGCCTTCGCCCGGGCGGTGATTCGGGCGCGCCGCAAGCCGCGGAGCGCCGTCGCGCCGCTGGTGTCGTGGACGGCTGAAGCGCGGCCCTTGTCTGCGCTGCCCGTTCTCGATAGAGTATCCGCTTACTGGAGGTACGCTCATGGGTCACCCAACATCTCGACGTTCTCTGATCTCAGCCGCATTCGGCAGCCTGGGCCTTTCCGCTTTCCAACAGGCGGAGGCGGCCGCGCAGGTCAAAGACCCGCCGGTTTCCCCGCGCGACACGATCAAGATCACCAAGCTCGAAACCTTTCTGGTGCGGCCGCGCTGGCTGTTTTTGAAAGTTCACACCGACGCCGGCATCGTCGGCCTGGGCGAGCCGATCACCGAAGGCCGGGCGCTGACCTGCCAGACGGCGGTGAAGGAGGTCGAGCCCTACCTGGTGGGGAAGGATCCCCGGCAAGTCGTGCACCACTGGCAGGCGATCTACCGCCATGCGTTCTACCGGGGCGGGCCGATCCTCACCAGCGTGCTCAGCGGCATCGACATGGCGCTGTGGGACATCAAAGGCAAGGCGCTCGGCGTGCCGGTCTACGAACTGCTCGGCGGCCCGACCAGAACCCGCGTCCGCGTCTATGCCCACGCCCGCACGCCGGAGGACTTCAAAAAGCGCATTCAGGAGGGCTTCACCGCCTTCAAGACCGGTCCCGCCAAGCGCCGCCCCTCACGGCTGGTCGAGACGCCGGCCCAGGTCGCTTATGCAGCCGAAAAGTTCGCCGAGCTGCGCAAGCTGGTGGGCGATGATATCGACATCGGCTGCGACTTCCATGGCGCGGTCCCGCCGGCCACCGCCAAGCTGCTCATCAAAGCGCTCGAGCCCTACCAGCCGATGTTCATCGAGGAGCCGGTCAATTGCCAGAACCACGACATCATGGCCGAAATCGCGCGGGGCACTCACCTGCCGATTGCCACCGGCGAGCGCGTCTTCACCAAGTGGGGTTTCCGCGAAGTGCTGGAAAAGGGCGCCGCTACGATTCTCCAGCCCGACCTGTGTCACGCCGGCGGCATCACCGAGTGCCGGCTGATCGCCGGCATGGCCGAAGCCTATTACGCCTCGATCGCCCCGCACAACCCGCTCGGCCCCATTTCGCTGGCCGCCGGTGTGCAGTTGGCGGCGTCCATCCCCAACTTCCTGATCCAGGAACAGGTGACGCTCGGCCACGGCTACCTCAAACAGCCCTTTAAAGTCCGCGACGGCTACCTGGACCTGCCCGACGGACCGGGCCTGGGCATCGAGCTCGACGAAGACGCTTTGGCCGACAAGATCGGCCACGACTGGCGGAACCCCGAATCGTACGACCCCGACGACGGCAGCGTCGTGGACTGGTAGCGCGCGGCTCGCTGGCGTTGCCTTGACACCGATTCGTCAAAGGACCTCTACTGAAAAGTAGAGCAGGGGATGAACATACCGCTCGATTCGTTTCTCACCGTCCACCTGAATTTGAATGTTCGCGGGCTGAGCCCCTCGGCGACGCTGGCCATCAACGAGAGATCCAACGCGCTGCGGCGCAGCGCCCGCAAAATCTACCGGCTGGGGCTGGGCCAGTCGCCGTTTCCGGTCGCCCCTCCGGTGCTTGAGGCGCTGAAAGCGAACGCCCATCAGAAAGATTACCTCCCGGTGAAAGGCTTGTCCGAGCTGCGCGAAGCGGTGGCCGCCTATCACCAGCACCTGCACGGGGTCCGGAGCACGGGCGACGATGTGCTCGTCGGGCCGGGCTCCAAGGAGCTGATGTTTCTCCTCCAACTCGTCTACTACGGCGATCTGCTGGTGCCGGCGCCGAGCTGGGTTTCCTACGCCCCCCAGGCGCAGATCGTCGGCCGGCGCGTACACTGGATCCCCACCCGTAAGAGCACCGGCTGGCGGCTGACGCCGGATGAGCTGGACCGGCTCTGCTTCTCCGATCCGAGCCGGCCGCGCATCCTCGTGCTCAACTATCCGAACAACCCCACCGGTCTCACTTACAGCGAGGAGGAGCTCCGAAGCCTGGCCGAAGTCGCCAGCCGCTACAAGGTGGTGCTGCTCTCCGACGAGATTTATGGGCCACTGCACCATTGCGGCCGGCATGTTTCGATCGCCCGGTTCTATCCCGAGGGCACCATCATCAGCAGCGGGCTCAGCAAGTGGTGCGGCGCCGGCGGCTGGCGCCTGGGCACATTCACCTTTCCGCCGGGATTGCGGTGGCTGCTTGACGCCATAGCGGCTGTTGCCGGCGAGACCTTCACCTCCACCAGCGCCCCGATCCAGTACGCGGCCGTCACCGCCTTCAGGTTCGGGAGCGAAATCGAGCACTACTTGCGCCATGCGCGCCGCGTGTTGCGAGCGCTCGGCGGCTACTGCGCCAGGACGCTGCGCTCCGCCGGCGTAGACGTCCATGCGCCCCGGGGCGCGTTCTACCTGTTCCCGGACTTCTCTCCCCACCGAAAAGAGCTCAAGCGCCGCGGCATCGCCGGCAGCCGGGAGATGTGCGAGCGCCTGCTGGCAGAAACCGGAGTAGCGATGTTGCCCGGGGAAGACTTCGGCCGTCCGCCGCACGAGCTCACCGCCCGGCTGGCTTACGTAGACTTTAACGGTTCGGTGGCTCTGAGCATGGCGGCGGAGATACCGGACGGCGCCGAAATCGATGATCATTTTCTCAACCAGTACTGCGGCCCGGTGGTTGAAGCCGTCCACCTGATAGCCCAGTGGATCCAGGACGGATAAGGCCTATGGCCGGGCCGATCTGGGAACCCTCCGCCGAGCGCGTCGGGCAGGCGAATCTCACCGCGTTTCGCCGGCTGGTCAGTGAGCACCTCGAGCCCCCAGTCAGCGATTACGCTTCGCTGTACCGCTGGTCGGTCGAGCAACCGCAGCAATTCTGGCCGGCGGTGTGGAGTTTCTGCGGGATCATCGCCGGCCGTCCCGCCGATGCAGTCGTCGTGGATTTCGACCGCATGCCGGTCGCCCGGTGGTTCCCAGGCGCGTACCTCAATTTTGCCGAGAACCTGCTCCGCCGCCGCGATGATGTCGAAGCCTTGGTGTTCTGGAACGAGTGCGGCCGTCAGGCTTCCCTTACCTACGCCGAGCTCTACGAGCAGACGCGCCGCCTGGCGGCGGCACTCCGCGGCTGGGGCGTCGTCAAAGGCGATCGGGTGGCGGGCTACCTGCCGAACCTCCCCGAGACCGTGATCGCCATGCTGGCGGCCACCAGCGCCGGGGCCATCTGGACATCCTGCTCGCCGGAATTCGGAGTCCCGGCGGTCGTGGACCGCTTCGGCCAGAGCGAACCGCGAATCCTGTTCGCCGCCGTCAGCTACCAGTACAACGGCAAGCGATTTTCCTACCTGGACCGCGTACGCGGCCTGCTCGAACAGGTTCCGTCCATCGAGCGAACCGTAGTCGTGCCGTATCTGGAGCCGCCCGATCCGGCCGGCTTGCCCCGCCACGCCATCCTCTGGGACGACGTGTTCGCAGCGAACACGCCGGCGCCCCTGCGCTTCGAGCAATTGCCTTTCGATCACCCCGTCTACATCCTGTACAGCTCCGGCACCACCGGCCAGCCGAAGTGCATCGTCCACGGAGCCGGCGGAACCCTCATCCAGCACCGCAAAGAGCACGTCCTGCACACCGACCTCAAAGCAGGCGACCGGATGGTCTACTTCACCACCTGCGGTTGGATGATGTGGAACTGGCTCGTCTCCGGCCTCGCCTCCGGCGCCACCTTAATCCTGTATGACGGCTCGCCCGTATATCCGCACGCCGCCGCGCTGTTCGACCTGGCGCAAGCCGAGCGGATCAGCATCTTCGGCACGAGCGCCAGGTATTTGTCGGCGCTCGCGAAGGCAGGCGTCCGGCCGAAGCAGACCCACGATCTCTCTTGCCTCCGGACCATCCTCTCGACCGGCTCCCCCCTCGCCCCGGAGGGATTCGATTACGTCTACCGCGATGTCATGGACGATGTCTGCCTCTCATCGATCTCCGGCGGCACTGACATCGTCTCCTGCTTTGCCCTGGGCAACCCGGCCGGCCCGGTCTATCGCGGAGAGTTGCAGACCCGCGGACTGGGCATGGCCGTCGAGGTCTTCGACGACGATGGCCGTCCCATCCGCGGCCGCAAAGGCGAGCTGGTTTGCACGGCGCCGTTCCCGTCGATGCCGGTCTGCTTCTGGAACGACCCCCACGGCGAAAAGTACCGGCGGGCGTATTTTGACCGGTTTCCCGGCGTGTGGCGGCACGGCGATTACGCCGAGATCACCGAGCACGATGGTGTCATCATCTACGGCCGCTCGGACGCGGTGCTCAATCCCGGCGGCGTGCGCATCGGCACGGCCGAGATCTACCGCATCGTCGAACAGATGCCGGGGATCGCCGAAAGCCTCGTCGCCGGCCAGCAGTGGGAAGGGGACGTGCGCATCGTGCTGTTTGTCCGCATGAGGCCCGGCCTCCAGCTGGACCGGGAGGGCATCGCGGCCATCCGGCACGCTCTGAGGACGCAGGCCTCGCCCCGTCACGTCCCGGCCAAGGTCATCGCCGTCCCCGACCTCCCGCGGACGATCAATGGCAAGCTCTCCGAGCTGGCTGTCCGGGATGTAATTCACAACCGGCCGGTGAAAAACACCGAGGCGCTCGCCAACCCTGAGGCCCGCGAGCTGTTCCGCAACCTGCCTGAACTCAAAACCTGATCAGGAGGTCTCCTTCGGCGGCTCGACGGCCACCGTCAGCGAGTCCAAGACGATCTTGTTCCCAACGCTGGGAGTTCCCCACGTGACATTGATGGTGATCTCTTGATCGGCCGTCGTGTCAATGGCCGCCCGGCCCGCGTCGGGGCTGACGCCGGCCCCGATGCCCCCCATGCCCCCCAGTCCTTTGGTGCGCTTGAACACCCCCAGCGGCCCCACCGCCGTCAGCACAAACTCGGATTGCACGTGCCAGCCGTAGCCGGAGGCGTTTTGCGCCGTGGGCAGGTAGAACGAATGAACCATCGTCCCGTTGCACTTGACACCGATGGTGATCACTGGCGAGCCGGCCGTCCAGTAGCGTCCCGCCGCGCTGACGCGCACAACCGTGCCCGGCGTCGACAGAGCGCCGGCGCGGACCACGTAGCTCCGGTTAAAGGCAGTCTCGCGGCCGGTCCCCGTGATCGGCAGCGATTCGGTGGTGGAAGAATACAGCAGCGGCATGCCCTTCCAGGCGCCGAAAAACTCGCCCTGCGTAGTGACACCCGCAGCAAAAGTCCCGCTGGGCACCCTTTGGCCGTCGCCCACCGGGTAGGGCCAGAAGATCAGCGGGTCGCCCCCGCTCCATTCCCCGGACTGCCGCACTGTGTTCATCAGCGAAGAATTCAGAAACAGGATGGCCGCGGGAAACCGCGCGTCGCCGGCGGGCGGCTCCACCAGCACCGCCGCCGAACCCTCCGCCGTCGCCATCACGTCGCAATGCAGAAACGTCAGGTTGTCGGTGAACCGGAGCCTGATCCCGGTGGCATTCACTCCAAGCAGTTGCACCGAAACGTTGATGAACGTGTTCTTGGCCACATCCAGATGGGGCGAAAACCCCTTGGTGTCGGCCCCGATTCGGAAGCCCGTCGCCCCGTCGGCCGGGCTGTATACGTGCACGTTCTCCCACAGATTGTGGTTAGCGCCGATGACCACGCCCGCCGGGTTGCTGTATGCGGTCAGTTCGATGCCGACAGTCGTGAAGTTGGTCACCATCAGCGACCGGAAAACCGATTTGAACGGGTGGACCAGTTGCAGGCCGACGGCAGCCGCCGAAACACCAAGCCGGCAGTCGAAGACCAGCCCCTCGATCTTCAGCCCGTCGATCGGGCCGTTTACCAGCAGCATCACTCCCCCCGGAACCCCGTCCCAGGCAATCCGGCTGACTGATGACGAGGCCGACTCGGCCGGCGTGGCCCCAACGCCGAACCCCCGGAGCGTCACCCCGTTCTTGCCGCTCTTCGAGTGCAGAGTTCCGTCGCCAAGAATCAGAGGCGCGGTGATCCGGTACGTGCCGGGTGGAAAGACCACCGCGCCTCCGGAAGCGGGAACGGCGTGAATTGCGCGTTGGATGGCCTGCGTATCGTCGTGAATCCCGTCACCGGCGGCCCCGAAGGCTTGGACGTCGTACTCCTGGGCTGCGGAAGCGCGCAGCAGAGCAACGACGATCAGCAACAGGCAGAGGCGCCGGAAGTCTCTCATTCTCAAGATCCGCCGAAGTTCCACTTGTAGCGGCCCGCCGTGCGCAGCCCAAGGGCGAATGGCACTAGTACCCCCCTCGGTTTGGTTGCAGGACCCCCGGGGTTTCCCCGGCTTTACCTTACCGCGCCAACCTGTACCCGGTGCGGGCTGGACCATGCGTAACGGCCCTCAGCGGGCTTCACGTTGCCCCCATAACGGGCCTGCTCCCCCTCCAGTTCCACCCGCCAGTAGTACCAGTGAAACCCTTCTCCCGGCCGGTCCGTGTACCTCAATTCCAGCTCCTTCCTGCCCGATCCCGGTTCGACGTGAATTTCCTCGCCGTCGCGCACCAGCACGGCCCGCCGGAGCAGCTCCGGCGCCGCCACCGTGAGCGTCAGCGCTACGGTGCCTTCAGCCGCCGCGTCCTCGCCCATGAAGGCCCCGTTGGCGCGGGCCTCCAGGAAGATTCGCGAGCCATTGGTGGCGTAAACCCGGCGGCTCTTGAGCGCATCCAGTATCGCCTCCGGCGTCAGCTCGGGGGCGAAAATCGCGGTCAAGCCCCCTCCGGTGCCCGGGTTGCGGCGGTGACCGTCGCTCGTGGCGACAAAGCCGACCCGGTGGCCCGCCGAAAGATCCGCGTGGATCTTGTCCGGCGGGTCCAGGTAAATCCCCCAGCCGGAGGCCACCTCCACGTTGGTGTCCGCCGGACAGCCGGACAGCCGAAACACCGGATGCTGGGTGAACATATTGCCCCCCGCCGCCTCGACGATTTCGCAGAGCTCGTCGAAATTGTTCCCGTTCTCAGTGTGGCGGACGATGGGGGTGTCCGGCCCGGCGAACATCACCGTGCGGTGGTTCGTCGAGCGGTCTTCCGTCAGCCTTTGGGACCATTCCCAGCCCGGCAGCGCGACGAAGCGGCCGGCTTCGCTGTAGCGGCGGCTGAAGTAGATCGATCGCCGGTACTCGGACTCCGTAAGGCGGTGATCCAGGAATACATCCCTGTGCCAGGAGTTCGAGTCATTCTCTTGAATCACCACGACGTCCAGGCGCGCCTTGTCCCGCGCAAAATGCATCAGCTCATCGACTTCACCCTCCGCGTCCGAGGTCAGCGCGCTATGAACGTGCAAGTCTCCCCAGTACAGGTTGTAGCGCTTCCCCCTGATTTCAACTGACGGCCTCCTTGCGGCGTCTCTCCGCGGCAGCCGCACCGGCTTCCAACCCTCATAGAGCTCGAAGTTGAAGGGCTTTCCGGCCTTCAGGTCAACCTCGGCGATGCAGAACTTGTGCGCCGTATCACGGCCGGCAATCACGATGCGCCCTTGCCGGGCGCGTCCGGATTCCGGCAGGCCGTACTCGACGAGTCCTTCGTGTACGACGGCCGGCCTCCCCCACTGACGGCCCGACCAGCGCCGCGCGCACAGCCGCCCCGGTTCGCGCGAGCGGTCGCCCGAGCCGATCCGCCGCTCCCACAGCAGCCACAGCGACCCGCCGTCTTCGACCAGCATCGGATGCCGCCTCCGGCCCGAATACCCCCAAACCGCTTCGAATTCGGGCTCGATCCGTGGCAACAACCCAAACTGAAGCGGAACGATGTCCGCCCCTCCGTCCTCAGCGCGCGACAATTCCCACCTGCCGGCGCGCAACAACGCGGCCTGAATCGAGTCCCAGTGGTCCAGCACGCCTGCGCCGCCAATGACCTCGCTGGTGGCCACCCAGGCCACGGCCGGTCCGGCGCCGGCCGCGTAGGCGATGGACGGCTTCAGGCAGTTCGACCCGAATGGCGACACCCGCACCGGTTCCCCGCGCTCGGGATACACCGGCCGGAGGTAGACGGCGTAGCTCCGCTCCCCCGCCAGATACGCGTCCCATGCCGCCCAGACCTGCCCCCGGCCATCCGCCGCCAGAGCCGGGCGGTAGGCCCAGGGCTCGCCTTCAGAAACCGGCGCCGGGTTCGACCACGCCCGGCCGTCCCAGATCCTCATGACGATTCGCTGGCTGTCAGCGCCGTGCTCTTCCCAGACCAGTACGACAGACTCCCCCGCCGTGACGGCATCCGGCGCCATAGCGTCTGTGCCCGCAGACGACAAGATGACCACCGGCGCCCACCGCCCCTCCCCCAGTCGCCGCCCCACTACCTCCCAGCGCCCCTCCCGCTGCCGCGTCCAGAACGCCCAGCCGGACTGATCGCCGACAGCCACAAAGCGCGGCTCGCAATAGACACCGTAACCGGGGGAAAGCTGAATTGTCTTTCCCATCCGTCCGCCCTCCTCAGTAACCGACCACATCCATTCCAGCCCGCGCGCATACGAGCTCCACACGAACGTGACACGGCCGCCGGGATGCACATCGAATGACGGCAGCGACGCCAGCCGCGACCCATCCTCGTTGACCACCAGTCCGGCCGCCTGAGTGCACCCGGCCACGACCAGGAACCCGGCCGCTGCACACCGCGCCCTCTCCAGAAAACGCCATCGCCCGATCATGGCCAAGCTAATATCGCAGCCGGACCTCCGCTGCAACCGCGGCCAGGACGGCTCGCTCCAGGACGGCCGGAGCTTGACACCCGACACTGAGCGGCACATAATTCACTCCGACCGGAGTCGATATCGAGATTCCGGCCGGAGCAAAGAACTTGGTTACGGGGCAGGCGGAGCTGGCAGTCCAACTCTTTCAGCACGAGGGCTGGGAGGTTTTTGCCTGGCTGCTGGCGGGCTCCGCGCTGATCCTCGCCTTGATTTCGTTAGCCGGCGAAGGGCGCCGCGCCGCCTACTATGAGCGCAAGCTCCCGGATCAGCGGCAAACCAGCCATCTCCCCCGGGTCACGCTCATTGTCCCGGTCAAAGGCCCGGACGAGGGATTGCGCGAAAACTTGGCCTCACTGGCCTCGCTCGACTATCCCCACTATGAGCTGATTGTCGTAGCCGGCGAGGCCTCAGACATACCGCCGGGAGTAGTGCCTCCCGGCGCCCGGATTGTCCTGGCCGGGACCGGCGATGCGGCCGGCAGCGAAAAAATAAGCAATCTCATTGCAGCCGTAGGCCACGCTGCCTCCGAGACCGAAGTGTTTGCCTTCGCAGACTCCGACGGGCGTGTCTCAAGGGGATGGCTTCGGGCTTTGGTGGCCCCGCTGGCCGATGTCTCCGTAGGCGTTGCCACCGGCTACCGCTTCTATCTACCCGATCCACCCGATCTGTGGTCGCTGCTGCGCAGCGTATGGAATGCCGCGATCTTCGGGGGGTTCGGACCCGGCCGGAGCCAGTTTGCCTGGGGCGGAGCCATGGCGCTTCGCAAGGAAGTCTTCTTCCGGGCTCGTGTGGTTGAGTTCTGGCAGGGTTCGGTGAGCGACGATTACAGGCTGACGGCGGCGATCCGCGCCGCCGGTCTCGGAGTCCGTTTCGCGCCGGGCGCCGTCGTGGCCGGCACTGATCACACCACCGCGCGCCAGTTCCTGCTCTGGGTCCGCCGCCAGCTTGTCATCACCCGCGTTTACTGCCCGAAGCTCTGGCGGCTGTCGTTTGCGGTCACTCTGGCCTACTGCGGCGGGATGGCAGCCTGTGTCGCGCTGGCGCTTCATGGCCGTATGCTCGGCGGGGTGATGCTGGCCGTACTGTTGTCCCTGTGGACGCTGAAAGCAGTGAGTCGTACAAGACTTGCCAGGGCGGCGCTGCCGGAATACGGATCATGGTTCGACCGATACGGCCGGCTTCTGATCTGGTCGGCGCCTCCGGGCTGCTGGATTTGGCTCTGCGCCCATCTGGCCTCGATGTCCTCGAATCGGATCGAGTGGCGCGGCATTCGTTATCGGCTATCCGAGCGTGGGATACAGAGGCTTTAGTGGGTCTGCCCGATTCAGGCCGGCTCAAGCGCCTTGAACTTTTCCAACTCCCGGGCGCTCAGCTCCGGCCGGCGTGCGATTCGCTGGCGAAGGTAGCCCCATGGGATATGAAAAAGCTGTACGCGCGGCGAAAACCGCGAACTTTCATGGATGAAGCAGCTATGGGTGCACCAGCAGTTGGCCCGCGGAATCTGCTCGATTTCACGCCGCAGGGCTTCGGAATCAAAAGCCCGGCTGAGGTTGAACTCAAAGTCCCTCAGGTTGCCAAGGATGCCTCGCAGCTCGCAGGCCCGGAACGCCCCGTTGTGATCCACCACGATCGCGGTTCGGCCCGCCGTGCACGGCATCGGCCACTGTTTCGGGCGCTCCAGGCACCACTCCTGCAACTGGAATTGCAACCGCAGGTTGCCCAGGTAATACATGGTGGCGAACATGCAGGCCGGCATCGGCCCCCTGACCACTTCGAAGTAGTGTCCGTCCAGGTCCGCGCTCTCCAGCAGGTACAGCCCCAGGGCGACCAGCTCGCGGTAGTTTTCGCGCGTAATCACGCTGACCACGTTCTGTCGCAGCCGGCGCATGCCCCGGTAGCGCTTTTCCGCCTCCTTGATCGTCGCCAGGGTGCGGGCGAAATTGTTCGGCACGCCGCGAATGGCGTCATGGGTGTCGGCCAACCCGTCGAGTGAGAAGTTCAGATCGACCGCAACTTCGGGACAGAGGGCGAGAAGGCGGTCCACGGTTCGAAAGATCTTCTCGGGCAGCAGCCCTTGGTAGGCAGGTTCACGTTGCGGATCCGGTTACGCCGGGCAAAGAGGGATATGATCTCAGCCAGTTCCTCGCGTAAGAAGGGCTCGCCGCCGGAAATCCACAGCGTCTCGAATGGGGGAGCGGTTTCCGCAATCCGCCGGATCTGCCCAAAGGTGAGATCGTCCTTGCTGTTGAGCTTGTCGAAATAAAAGCACGTCCGGCAGAGCGAATTGCACCGGGAGGTCACAAACAGAAACAGGGAGCGGAAGCGCTGGCGGCGAGCTCGCTCGCGGATGATCCGCCAGTAGCTGAGGTCAGAAGCTGACATCGATGATGCTCCCGGGTTCGCTGATCGCCCGGGGCTTCCCTCCGCAGCGATCATCATTCCTGGAAGAGTTTCTTGAATTATGTTCGGGCGGCGGAGCCCATGGCAAGCCTGCCGCGAGGAATGGGAGCCCCATCGCTCGACCCGCGCAGCGCCGGCGGCGATTTGGGAACTTCCCGCGCCCCGCCCAACTTTGAAATGAGGCTATATTCAAACTTATGCTGATCGAGCTCTGCGCGGTCTTTTTGCTGGCCGCCGCCCGCCTGTACGGGCAAAGCGTGCGGGGAGCAATTGATGTCCACGTGCACTGCGACCCGGACGTCGTTCCGCGGTCGGTCGATGCTCTGGAGGCGGCGCGCCTCGCCAAGGAGCACGGGCTGCGGGCGCTGGTCCTCAAGAACCACTACGTCCCCACGGCAGGCCTGGCCTATCTGGCTCACAAGCTGACTCCGGAGGTCGACGTCTTCGGGGGGATCGTGCTGAACCGGGCCGTCGGCGGCATCAACCCCGCCGCCGTCGAGAACATGGTCCGCATGAAGGGCCACCGCGGGCGCGTCGTCTGGATGCCTACGTTCGACTCCGAGCACGCCGTCCGGCAGTCCGGCGAGTCGCGTCCGTTCGTCTCCGTCTCGCGCGGCGGCCGCCTGCTGCCCGAAGTGCTCGAGGTGCTCGAGCTGATCGCCCGGCACGACCTCGTGCTCGCCACCGGCCACTGTTCGCCGCAAGAATGCCTGATGCTCGTCCGTGAGGCAGCCGGCCGCGGCGTCAGGCGGATCATCGTCACCCACGCCATGATGCCCCCGGTTCACATGAACCTGGAGCAGATGCGCGAAGCCGCCCGGCTGGGCGCCTTTATCGAGTTTGCCGACAACGGCAGGGCCGCCCGCCGCGATGAGGCCGGCCTCCGCAACTACGCGGAGTCGATCCGGGCCCTCGGCCCCGAACACTCGATCCTGTCGAGCGACCTGGGCCAGGCGGCCAACCCCTTGCCGCCGGTCGGCTTTCAGATGTTTCTCGAGGCCCTGGCCGGGCAGGGTCTCACCGGCGCCGAAATCGACCGGATGGCGAAGCAGAATCCGGCGGCGCTGCTCGGGCTGGAGTGACCGACTGAAACAGGCCCTCGGACACCCACTCCCGGAACCAGCCGAAAAGTTGCTCCTCACCCGCCCGCACCCGGCGGATGGCGACTCCCAGAGGCGCGCCCGCCGCCAGGGCTTCAAGAATCCGAAACGCCGGCCGGGTGAGCTCGAGCGCCCGTGGCCGATACCGGCGGCGGAACACGGCGAGCCAAGTGTTTCGCCGCCGCGGCGCCGGCGTCGTCGCATCCTGGCGGAACAGCCGCGCCCATTCGCGGACCGGATAGCGAAGGCTCAGCAACCGGAAGGCGGCAATGGGCTTCAGCAGCGCATTCTCCCACTCCTGCTCCGGCCGCGCCGCGATCTCATCCGGCTCGATTGGGGGCGTCTCGGCTTCGTCAAAGACCTCGGTCAACGCCAACTCATACCGCGCCAGGTCCTGGAGAAATGCAGGCCGCGGCAGTCCTTCCACTTCCGCCAGGAAGCCCGGCAGGTGATCGCCCAGCCGGTTCAGGGTGTAGCTGCGCGAGGGATGCTCGCGGATGTAAAGCCGCACCAGCTCCCGGAACAGCCGCTCTCCCAGAAAGCCGGACAACAGCGGATAGTCCGTCTCCAGCGCCTCCGCCAGGCGTCCCTCGTACATGCCGCGGTAGATGCCGAGGCGTTGGGCGGCCGTCAGAGTCCTCGACGGCAGCAGAATGTGCCCGGCGTCTTTGACCGGCCCGGCCCCCATGATCGCCGTCTGCATCCACCGCTGCGTGGTCCGCAGATCAGCTCCGCAGCGCATAGGCCGCTCCTTCAACGTGAGCCGGCGCGGGCGGAGCGAAGGCCGCCGGCTGCGCCACGGCACGGGCTTTGAGCACCTCGGCGTGCACCGTGTCGAAGTCGGGAATATCCGCGTCCCACTCTAGCAGCGTCGCCGCGCCGCCCGTCCGCTCGACAGCGCGCCGGTACAGCTTCCACACGATCTCGATGACGTGATCGTTGTGCGTGTCGATGATGTGCGTGCCCTTGTTCGTATGGCCCGCAAGATGGATCTGAACCACCCGGTCGGCAGGCACGTGCTCGATGTACTCGAACGGGTCGAAGCCGTGGTTGTACGAACTCACATAGACGTTGTTCACGTCCAGCAGCAGTCCGCAGTCGGCTTCTTCCGCCATGGCCCGCAAGAAGTCCCACTCGGTCCACGTCGAGGCGGCGAACTCGACATACGTGGACGGGTTCTCAAGCACCACCGGCCGTTCCAGGAAATCCTGGATCACGCCGATGCGCCCGACCACATGGCCGAGCGCCTCATCCGTGTACGGCATGGGCAGCAGGTCGTGCGTGTTCAGCCCCATCACGCCGGTCCAGCAGAGGTGGTCGGAAACCCAGCGCGCCCGCGTTCGCTCGGCCAGCGCCTTGAGCTTGCGCAGGTAGTCGAAGTTGATTGGATCGGTCGAACCGACCGACAGCGAAACCCCGTGCAGGGCCGTCGGATAGCGCTCCGCCACCTGCTCAAGCACGTAGGCCGGGCGCCCGCCGGTGTCCAGGTAGTTCTCCGACAAGATCTCGAACCAGTCCACCGGCGGCCGCTGGGCCAGAATGTGCGGATAGTGCACGGTCCTCAGACCGACGCCGAAGCCCAGGTTCGGCAAGTTCCATTTGTTAGCCATCGCCAATCCGCGGATTCGCACCGCCCTGGCACTCAGGCGTAAACGCGCCGCCGCATCCGCAGCGACTTCTTCGTCTTCAGCGGGACCGCGCAGCCGCCTTTGCCCTTGCAGGAGTTCTTGCCGGCGCAGCCGTTGTCCCCGCTGCTGCAACCGCCCTGCCCCTTGCACTCGTTCAGGCCCTTGCAATCGTGATGGGCCACGGTGGCGCAGCCGCCCTTGCCCTTGCACGAGTTCATGCCGGCGCAGCCGTTGTCCCCGCTGTTGCAACCCCCCTGCCCCTTGCACTCGTTCAGGCCCTTGCAGACATGCTTGGCCTTCTTGTCCGTTTCGCCTTGACCGCCGGCGAGGACGCGGGCGGCCTTCATGCCGGCCACCGCGCTGCCCAGTGCGACCGCAAACTTACGTCGCGTCATTGACTCTTTCTCCCTTCTGGAATTGTTCTCCGGACTGCTTGCTGCAGCCCCTCTCAAAAAGCGACTTCACCCGTTTCCCTTCCCCTACCGGCAGGGAATTGTAACGGAGCGCGGACGTGAAGTTTACAGCCGTGAACGGTTCCCGGCACAACCGCACGAGCGTTTCTATCCGGCGGACGGCTCAGCAACAAGACGGCCGCCGGCGCCGGTGCGGACGCAGGCAGCATCACCGTCACCGGCAACAGTCCCCTACCGCCAACCGAACAACGCGGCGGCGGCCCCGACGAATCGCCCGTCCCGAGCAGTCCGGCCAGAATGCCTCCTGAGTGGGGAAGGACAAGGGCGGGCGGCACGGGGCCCGCGGGCGGCTCCGCGAAACTGAGGCGGCCGGGAAGTAGCCCTCGCTGGTGGGCCGGAACAGCCGGTGCCCCAGCATCCCGACGCCCGCGACGACCCCAAGGTAGAGAAACAGAACCGCGGTGAGCATTCCTGTGGTCAGGCCCGCTGCCGCACCGCCCACATCACCGCCGAGGCCGGCAACCGGAGCACAACTTCATAGAGGAGGTTGACGGGCAAACCCAAAATGAGCGAGTCATCGGACCGCGGCCGGTAGTTCCGGTGCATCACCAGCAGGAGCAGCAACAGCCAGAGAACCCAGCGAGGAGGGCGCATCCGGAAACCCCGCGGTCGCACACGGGCCCCGCCGGGGTCAACGACAGTGCCCGTCACAACCGTAGCTGGCCGGATCCCACAGCCCGGCGTACTGAGAACCGCATTCCTCCACCAACGGCTCTTCCGTCTCCGGAAGACTGGTGAGCTCGGATTCGATCCGGTCGAGCCACTGGCTTTCCCGGGGCGGCAGAACCAGCCGCGACGAAGCGACGCCGTCGCGCAGGATGGCCACCGCCGCCCGGCCCGCCGCTACCGTCCGGCGATAGGGGCCGTCTTCGGCCACGATCGCCCGGGCGATGCGCAGCGTCGCGTCGGGCGACAGCACCGCCGCCTGGGGGCTGGACCACTCGTCCGATTCGGTGAGGCAGTCGCGCAGCGCCAGGGCTTGCCCGCGGGCGGCGGCCACGTTCATCAGCCGGCAGTCGTACGCCAGCAGCTCGGTGAACGCCTCCGGGGCGCTGCCCGACAGCAGGCGCACGTTTTGCACCGACTCGTTGCTCCACAGGTCGCACATCGCCGCGGCGATGTTGCCGACCGGACTGAAGTGGGCGCAGGCCGCCGACTTGCCCTCCATCGAGATCGGGCAGCCGGCGATCGCCTTCAGCACCGGACCCTCGTAGGCGCAATCCTTCGACGGGCCGACGGCCCCGTGTTCGAACGCCGCCAGGCTGCGGGCGGCGCTCATCGCGCGAACGACGGCAGCCAAGACCTCCGGGAGCATCTTCTGATGGGCCAACTGCATCGCCGTGTTCGCAAAACCGCAGGCCGAATCGCCGCCGGGTAGCACCCTTCGGTCCGACTGGCGGCAGACCTCCGTGATCCGCTCCCACAGCCACGCCATGTCGCGCGCGGCCAGCACGCCAAGAGCAAACACGATCCCGCGGAGATCCCCGTACAGCAGCGCCTGATCGTGGACCTCTTTGCCGCCCACCGATTCGATCGAGACAATATCGGCTCCGGCGGCAACGCACAGCCGGAAGGACTGCTCGAGTCGCTCCCACGCCGGCCCGCTGCGGAGCTGCGGCGGCTTGCCCTGGTCGCGCGTGTCGACCGGAGTCACCCGCAGGGCCGACACCAGCCCGTGCTTTTCGTAGGCCCGCTCGAGGTGATGGCGCAGCAGGGCCGTGATTTCAGCGCCCCATTCCGGCGTCTCGGTCATCGGCGGCAGCAGCTCGAACTCGAGTACAATGCCGGGCGTCCGGAGCGCGACCGCGCGGCCGAGCACCGTCTTGGCGATCTCCTCATATTGCCCTAGCACCCGCGGCCACGTGGCGTCGGTGATCTCCATCGCCGGCAGCGTGAAATTGACTTCGGGCAGCACCGTTCCGGCGCCAATGGCGAGCCCGAAACCACACTGGACGGGTTTCGGCGCCCGGCCAAACACCAGATCGGCCGCATCGTCGATGGCCAGGGTGCGGTAGCAGGTCGGCATGAGAAGCTTTCAATGTACCCTCCGACCAGGCGCCGATTCAATCTCGCTCGGCCCGCTGATAGAATCGACGGTTTCACGAAGAGGGGGCGGTTATGAAATACACCAGGATTTACACCGACGCCGGCGGCGAAAGTCACTTTGAAGACGTGGAAGCCCGGCTCGTATCGGCGAAGTTCATTCCCGATGCCCCGCCGGTCGAGCTTTCCGGCTACTACAGCGCCACACAGGTCGGCTTCCTGACGGCGCCGCCCGGCTGGCAAAGCGAGCGCCACCGGTCGCCCGCCGAGAACCTCTACTTCTTCCTGTCGGGCGAGTGGGAACTCACCACCAGCGACGGCGAGACGCGCCGCTTCCGGCCGGGTTCGGTGCTGAAGGTCGAAGACACCACCGGGGCCGGCCATTCCAGCCGCGTGGTCGGCGATACCGCCGCCCTCGTGGCCGTCGTGCAGTTGGCCCAATAGGGGCTACCGCCGGCCCCGCTTCTCGAGTTGGTTCTCCACCGGCTCGAGCGTCGCCCGGTGCTCCTCCAGGATCTTCCGGATGCGGGCGATAATCTCCCTGGTCGACGACAAACGAGAAGGACGAGGGCCGAGACCCGCGACGTCTCACATCGGCCGGCGGCGGTTTCCGGAGCGCGACATCAACCCCCCACGCCCCCACCCGCTGCTCCGCAAGGGTGGACGCGCCCCCCTGCCGCGCCCTGCTTTCAGAAACTCAACCGCAAGCCAAAACGGAACTGCCGCGCATCCACGCCGTCGCGCCCCAGATTCGTAGTGTTGAGAATCTGCATGAAGTTGCGGCTGGTAACGCTGTTATTTGGGTTCGCGAAGTGCGGCGTGTTAGAGAAGTTGAACGATTCCATGCGAAACTCGACCTTCCAGCGGTCTGTGATCTCGAACCGCCGGAACACGCTGAAATCCCAGTTCACAATCCCCGGGCCCCGCAAGCTCATATAACCGGCCGTCCCAAGCCGCGCTTCCGTGACCGGCGCAAAAGCGCTCGGGTCATAGAACAGCAACCCGCGGCCCGCTCCGCCGATCTTGCGTACTTCAGCTTTGACCTGGTCCGCCCGCTGCGTCGTGCCCGGCATGTTGAGCGACGTTCCGGAGGCAGTGACGGTGAAGGGCGTTCCGCTGAAAAAGCTCAGAAGGTTGTTCACCTGCCATCCGCCCGCAATCCACGAAGCCACCCCGCCCTGGTTCAGCCAGCGCTTGCCCCTGCCGAATGGCAGGTCCCAGATCGCGGTGATGTTGAGCATGTGGGGGCGGTCGTAGTTCAGCACCGTCCGGTTTTCGCGGAAGAACCGGAGAGCGTTGGTCCCGTTCGGGCCCGAGTCGCTGTTGGTGTTAAAGCCGATCACTTTGGACCAGGTGTAGGAGGCCCCGACCTGCCAGCCGCCGCTGAAACGCCGCTCGAGCGTGGCTTGGAGTGAATCGTATTGCGTTCTCCCCGCCGGCGTCACCAGAGTGGTTGTGGCCGTCCGGCCAAATAGTTGGCGGAGCGGACGCCCGGCCTGACCAAGCCCCGGCACTTGACCCGCGTTGAGGTCGAGGTACAGGAGTTGCTTTACGGAACGCGTAGCCACATAGCCTGCCTGTCCGGTGAAACCCCAAGCCAGTTGCTTTTGAATCGTGAAGTTCCAGGACTGAACGTAACCCCGCCGGAACTTGTCATCGACCGTAAACGCGGCGAAGGTGTTCGGAATATCGATCACGCCGTTGCCGAGATCGGGCGGAGTGATGCGCGGTATGCCGTCCGCAATCCGGCCTGCTGGCTGAAAGCTGTTCTCGCCTTCAATATTCAAGATCAGCAATATCGGGTAGTTGGTCCGGAAAGGACGCTGGAGAGAGAACGGGTCGTAGCTGATGCCATAGCCCGCCCGCACGACTAAGCTATCCGTGGCGCGGTAGGCGATGCCCACACGGGGCGCAAACAGCTTCTTGCTTACCTCCACGCCGCAATCCCGAGGAACTTGTCCCACCCCGCACACCAGCATTTGGTTGGTGCGGGGATCGTAACGTTCCAACCCCCGCCCCACCCGGGTCGGGAACGGGTAGTATTCCCACCGCACGCCGTACGTCACAGTCAGGCGGCGCGTGGCGTTCCAGCGATCGCGGACATACCAACTGTAAGACCACTGCCTTGTGTTGTACTCATCCGGTACCTGGTTAATCTTGCCGATGCCGGTGGGCAAACCAAGCAAGAACGTCGAGTACGCGTTGAATTCGTTCGATGCGGGCCCTCCGCGCAAACTCGTCGGTCCGCCGCCGAACGAAAAGCCGCCCGAAGCCCCGTGAAACGCCCCCGGCGCCTCGGGTTGGGTGTGGTTCATTTCCGTCTTGTAAAAATCGAACCCGGCGCGCAGCTCGTGACGGCCGCGCGTCCAGTTGAGGTTCGCCACGTACTGAAACTGGGGATCGCGCCGGAAGTATGGCATGAAGGCGTTATTGATGCCCAGGTTCGTGAATCCACTAATCGAAAACCGCGGCCAGCCGCCCTCAAACCGGCGCGAGCCGTTGGTGCCGGGAATCCCTAGGAACTCTAGCCCGATGTTTTCGTCCAGCCGCGACTGCTCGACGGCGGTGCCGAACTGCGTCCAGCCGAAGTGAGCGTCGAGGATCAGACTGGGACCGAGGATGTAGGTTCCCGCGAAGGTCAAGCTATGGGTCCGGCCGAAGCCCCGCCCCGGGTTGCCGCCGGCGCTGGAAATCTCCGGCCCGCCCAAGGGGCCGAACATCTCGGGATTCTCCATGTCGTAGTTCAGGATGCTGTAACGGCCGAACAGCGTCAGCTTGTCATTGACCAGCCAGTTGATCTTGCTATCGGCCCGGTGACGGTCAAACAAGTAGGAAGCGCCCGCCAGGAAATTGTTTGTGGCGAAGCTCTCTAAAACGCCGGGGACGTTCGGCAACGGGGTCAGGTCCGCCAGCTTCCGTGTGATATCGCTGATCCGGTTGGCCGGAATCAGATTGTTTGGGAAGGGAGTCCGGTTGCGCCCGTCGCTATCGCCCGTGAGCGGATCATAGATTAGCCGAGGATTGGAGCCTTGCAAGGCTTCGCTCATGTCACCGCGGCGCATCGCGGCCGTGGGCACGGTGCCGAACCGCCGTGCGAACTCGCGGTTCAGTGAACCTTCATAGCTGGCGAAGAAAAAGAGCTTGTCCTTGCGAATCGGCCCGCCGAGTGTGCCCCCAAACTCGTTGTTGACCAGCTTGGGGTTGCGCTCCCCCTGCGGGAGGAAGAACGGCTTGGCCGAAGTCCGGCTGTTGGTGTGGTATTCAAATGCCGAGCCGTGCAGCTTGTTGGTGCCGCTTTTGATTTCCACGTTGATGGCCGCGCCGCCGGCCAGGCCCTGTTCCGCGTCGAAACTGTTCGTCACGACGTTCACGGCCTCAATCGATTCCAGCGTCGGCACGAACGAAGTGATGTGCGGCAGCCATGGGTTGTTGTTGCTGGCGCCGTCAATCCGCGTGTTGTTGATGCTATAACTGACGCCGTTTACGTTAAACGTCAGCGCCCGCGAGGGGTTGGTGGGGACCGAGTGTTGATTCGTCGGCGGGCGAAAACCGGGCAACAGCCGAAAAAGGTTTTGGTAGTTCCGCCCGGGCGGCACGGGGAGACTGTCGAATTCCCTGTTAGTCAACTCAGCTTTGACCTGGGCGGTGTCCGATTGCAGCACCGCCGCCTCGGCAGTCACCGTCAGCGTTTCCGTGACCGCGCCGACTTCCAGCACCACGTCAATCCGGTTGACGACGTTCAGGGTGACGCGAACCCCACTGCGGGTGAGCGTGCGGAAACCTTCTTTGCTGACCTTGATCTCGTAGGTGCCCGTCTGAATCGCCGGAAAGGTATAGTGCCCGGCGTCGTTGCTCAGCGCCTCACGGACGTGACCCGTCTCCTGATGCGTGATTGAGACGCTGGCGCCGGGCACCACGGCGCCACTCGGATCGGTGATATTGCCCACTAAAGACCCATACAGGACTTGCGCCGCCGATGGCCGAGCGGACACACCCAGCAACAGCCAGCCGACGACCACAAAAACCAACCGAGACCGATACATAACCTCACCTCCGCCTATTTGTGGCGCGTCTCCGTACCTGAAGTTACTATGGGGTATGTTGAATTTACACTGCTCAACTCGGCCCGTGAATTAAGGCCGCAACTGGCGCAGCAGTGCAGGGTCAGGCCTTGCCCCCAGGAACCGGCCTGCGGGCGTGCTCCTACCGCCGGCCCCGCTTCTCGAGTTGGTTCTCCACCGGCTCGAGCGTCGCCCGGTGCCCCTCCAGGATCTTCCGGATGCGGGCGACAACATCCGGATGCCGGGCCGAGACGTCCCACTTCTCGCCCGGGTCGTGCCCCAGGTGGTACAGCAGCGGCGGATCATAATGGCGTTCCTCGCGGCTCCCATAGGCGTCCTTGGTAATGAAGTGGGCCTTGTAGTCGCCCGAGCGAATGGCGAACACCCGCGTGCCGCGATAGAAGAACATCACCTGGCGCGGACTGCGGCCGGTGCCCAACAGCGCCGGCGAAATGTCGTACCCGTCCAGAGTCCGGTCCGAGGGCAGCCGCCCTCCGGCAAGCCCGCTGATCGTCGGCAGCAGGTCCAGCGTGCTGCCCATCTCACGCACCACGCCCGGCCGGATGTGGCCGGGCCACCAGAAGACCGCCGGCTCCCGCATCCCGCCTTCCCACGTCGAGCCCTTGCCGTCCCGCAGCAGGCCCGCCGAGCCCCCCTGCGCGTCGAATGTGAGCCAGGGCCCGTTGTCGGAGGTGAAAACGACCAGCGTGTTTTCCGCCAGGCCCTCCGAGCGCAGGGTCTCCAGGACCTGGCCTACGGACCAGTCCACTTCCTCCACCACATCGCCGTACAGCCCGCGGCGGCTCACTCCTTCGAACTTCGGCGAGCGGAACAGCGGCACATGCGGCAGGTTGTGCGCCAGGTAAACGAAAAACGGACCGCCCTTGTGCTCCCGGATGAAGCGGACAGCCTCCTCCGTGTAGCGCCGCGTGATGGTGCGCTGGTCGGCGGGTCGTTCGACGATCTCCTCGTTGCGCATCAACGGCACGTTAAACCACTCGATCTTCGGCTCGCGGAAAGCCGCCCGGCCCGCCGGTGCATCCGGAGCCTTATCCATGTCGTTTGAGTAGGGGATGCCGTAGTAGTAGTCGAAGCCCTGCCGCGTCGGCAGATACTCCGGCAAGTGGCCGAGATGCCATTTGCCGATGGCGGCGGTCGCGTACCCGCGCTCTTTGAGAATCTCCGCGATCGTGATCTCTCCCGGCGGCAGACCCCCATACGAATCGGGAAACAAGACACGGTGCACGTCGTGGCTCATCCCGTTGCGAATCGGCAGGCGCCCGGTGAGCAGCGCCGCCCGGCTGGGCGTGCACACGCTGGCGGCGACGTAAAAGTCCGTCCACTTCTGCCCCTCCTGGGCCATGCGGTCCAGATGCGGCGTGGCGATCGTCGGATTGCCGTAAATGCCGAGATCCCCGTAGCCGAGGTCGTCGGCGAAGATGATGACAACGTTCGGCGGCGCTGCGGCGAGGCTCGCCGCCAAAAGAATGCACAGAACCCACGGTTTCATAAGAGTTCCATCGTACTCGCTTCGCAAACGGCGCGCTTGATCGCGGCCCGCACCGGTCTCACAGCCCGGCCACAAACACAATCAACGCATCCAACTCCTGCGCCGTGAAGGGCTCGCCGCGCGCGGTGATGTAGTCCGGCTGCACAACAGTGGGGAACAGCTTCGCCCGGATCGGCATGGCATTCATTCGGTTGCCGATCCCGGTCAGCGCCCGGATGTAAGGGGAGCCAGTGTCGGCGCCGTCCTCGCCATGACAGCGCGCGCAGCGGTTCAGGAAGCTCGCCCGGCCAAGCTCCCACTCCTTCACAAACGCCACAGCCTCCTCGGCTGACTCCGGCGCCGGCCCTTTCCGCCGCAAAATGCCTCGCCCGTCGATCAGGAGCGCCTTGCCGGCGGGAACTTCGGCCGAAATCACCACCATGGCGCCCACGGCTTCCAGCCGCGGGCCGACGCCCGCCGGCCACGCCGGCTCGCCGGCGAAAATCAACGCCGGCCTTCCGGCCTCAGCGCCGGGCCACGGCCGCCGTTCCCCTAACCGCAGCTCAGCCGCCGCCATCAGCAGCGTCGCAAGAAAAAAGATTGAAGCCGCCGGCCGCGTCATATCATCGACACCACTATAGACGGGCTTCTCCAGAGGGGAAAAGCAGCCGTAAAAGGACTACGGGCCACGGGGAGGGGAAACCGTGGCCCGTTCGGAGGGGCAAGCGGCGAGCTGGGTCTCGCCGCCGGGGATGCTATTAAGTCACTTACGACTTACTGTTGCCATTGTACATGCACTCGGCGTGCCAAACAAGTACCCCCTGCATTTTCAGGGGATACATGGTTCCCCCCTGTTCGCCACTGGGGCATATCCACCCGGCCGGGCAGTTTCACCCACGTAAATTCCCCTACTGCCCCGTCAGCCGGAAATGATAGCGGCCCGAGCCGGCCTCGATGACAATCGCCCGCGCTTCCGCCTTGGCTGACGTAACTCCTTGCACACCAGGAACATAAGCGCCCTCGCGCCACACCGCCACGCCCCCTTCGCTCACCTCCGGCGCGGACAACCCCAGGGTGGGGATGTGAATCTCCGCCTCCGAGCCCACCGGAACCGTTATCTCGACTTCGGCCGAATCCTCGGTTCGCTGCCACGAACACGCCGCCGTCCCGTACGGCGTTCGGATCCGCCCGGCGGCCCAGCGCAAGTCCCGTACCATCTGCGGACGCATCACGATCCGCCGGTAGCCCGGCTTGTCGGGATCCGCGGCTAGTCCGGCCAGCGATTCGTAAAACCACGCCCCGATGCTGCCGTACATCGGGTGGTTGTGCGAGTTCATCGACGGCCCGGTCTTTTCCTGCCAGAGCTCCCATAGCGTCGTCGCCCCGCGCTCGATCATGTACCCCCAGCTGGGGAACGTGATCTGCGTGGCCAGCTCGTAGGCCAGATCGGCCAGCCCCGCCCGGGTGAGATAGGGCAGCAGGTACTTCGTCCCCACAATGCCTGTCGTCAGATGGGTGTTGTTCCGGTACAGGATGTCGTGCCGCAAGTTGCCACGCACGCGCCCTTGCACCTCCTTCGGCGCGATCTCCAGATACAGCGGCAGCAGGTTGGCGGTTTGCGTCCCGTTGGCATAATCCCCCGTCTCAGGCCGGTAGAACTTCCGGTGAAAGGCCTCGCGGATCTCGGCGGCGCGCTTGCTATAGACCTCGGCATCCGCGGTCCGGCCCAGAACCGCCGCCGCCCGGGCGACGATGTCGTGGCTCCAAATGTGATAGAAGGTCGAAACGAGCTCGCCAGGCGTCTTTTCAATCGGCACCCAGTCGCCGTAGTACGAGTAGCCGACGATATGGTTCTCAGCCTTCGAGGCCAGGAAGTCCGCCCACGCCTTCAGCCCCTCGTAGTGCGTCTCCAGCACCCGGCGGTCCCCGTAATGAAGGTACATGTACCACGCGATCAGCGGATAGGCGCTGCCCCAGGCCGGATCGGCCGGCCGGCGGCCCCATTTGTGAGGCACCGTGTCCGTCACCGCGCCGTCGGAAGACTGTTCGTCGCTCATATCGCGCAGGAAGTTGGTGTAGAACGCCGCCATGTCAAAGTTCAGCATCGCCGTCTCAGCCGCCAGGTGCGCGTCGGCCATCCAGCCCATCCGCTCGTCGCGCTGGGCGCAGTCGGTGGGCACGCTGTGCAGGTTCGTCCGCACGCCCCACAGCGTGATTCGCTGGATGTCGTTCAGGATCTGCTTGGAGGCGGCGAAGGCCCCTGTGGGCTCGACGGCCGTGTGAACGACGCGGGCGCGGATGCTGTCCAGCGAAGGCGCGCCCGGGTAGCCCGTCAGCTCGACGTAGCGGAAGCCGTGGTAGGTGAAGCGCGGCTCCCACACCTCCCCGTCGGCATCGCCCCGCAGCACGTAGTAGTCGGTGGCCTTCGCCCGGCGCAGGTTCTCCGTATTCAGGGTTCCGTCGTCATAGATCAGTTCAGCGTGCCGGAGGCGCACCTTCGTTCCCCGTGGGCCGCGCACGCGGAGCTGCACCCAGCCGCTGATGTTCTGGCCCAAATCATAGACATAGACGCCGGGCTTGGGGCTGCTGAGCTTCCGCGGCGCCAGCGTGTCCACCACCTTGATGGGAGGCATCATCTGCGCGGACAGAACCCCCTTCGGCCCGTCAACCACCACGGCCGCCGGCCACGAGGAAGCCTCGAAGCCCGGCTGGTCCCAGCCCTCGGTCTCGCGCGTCGCGTCGTAGGTTTCCCCGTTATAGATGCTGTCGGCGAGGATCGGACCTTGGCCGGCCCGCCATGACTCATCGGTGACGATCTCGGCTTTGCGGCCGCCCTCAAGCTCGATGTTGAGCTGCATCAGCGCCTCGCGCTGGCCGTACCAACCCTGGCCCAGCATCAACCCCACCGCGTTGGCCCCCTGCCGGAGCTGCGCGGTGACGTCATAGGTGACGTACAGCACCCGCTTGTCATAGGTCGTCCAGCCCGGGTCGAGCACATGGTCGCCCACTTTCTGTCCGTTGATCCGAAGCTCGTAATACCCCAGCGCGGCCACATAGGCCCGTGCGCGCACGGGCCGGGCATCGAGGCGAAACTCGCGCCGCAACTGGTTGCCGCCGCCAATCCACTTCCCCTTCCACTCGGCGCGGTTCAGCAATCCCGTCTCGAACGTCCCCGGCTCGCTGTACGGGCTTTCCTGACCGTCCTTGTCCCACCAGCGCACCCTCCAGGCGTAAGTCGTGCCGGAAGTAAGAGCCGGCCCTCCATAGACGACCCCGGTAGACTGGTCTGACGCCACGCGTCCCGAGTCCCACACCTCGCCTGCCGCAGTCGTAACGACGATCTGGTAGGCGCTCTGTCTCTGCCCCCGGCCATGCTGCGGCAACACCCACGACAAGCGCGGCTTCTCAACATCGATGCCGATCGGGTTCTGCAAGTGCTCGACACGGAGCGAACCCGGAGGGGGCGGATTTCCGGCCGGAAGCCCCGGCAGACCCGCGAGCGCTACAAGCAGCAAGAACAATGCAACCTCTTTCATGCATCACCTCCTGGCGGAACCGCCCGCAGCGGCGCCTCCCGCCGACTTGTTATGTTAGTACCACTCCAAAGGGGCTGTGCAATGATCCGATGCCTGAGAGTCTGGTTTTCCGTCCCTTCACTGGTTGGGAACCCGATCTTCGCGGCTGAGCTCTGGTGGCCCGAGCGCAGCACCGCTACCCGGTACTGTATCAACGAGGCTCGATAAGCCCCCTCTCGGAGATTTTCGGGGAGCCGGCCGCCAGACCCGCCACGACGGCTCTCAAGCCGTCGGGCCTGTCGGCCTTTCTCTCGGCAGCCTCTACGGCTTGACCACCGCCCCGTCCAGCGTCCGGTCCAAACGGTACGGCCCCCCGCCCGGCATCTCCCCCAGCGGATACTTGGCGGCCATCTTTTCCTCAATGTCGATGCCCAGCCCCGGCCGCCCGCTGCCGTACAAATAGCCCTTGCGGATCCGCGCCGCCCCCGGCATCATCTCATGCACCAGCTCCGGAAAACCGTTCTCCTCCTGAATCCCGAAGGCCGGGCTGGAGATGTCCACGTGATAGCTGGCAAGCTGATTGACCGGGTCGTTTTCCCCGCCCTCCTGAAACGCCGTCCTCACCCCGAAAAACTCGCACAGCGTCGCCAGCTTCCTGGCCGGGGTGATGCCGCCGATCGCCGAGACGCGGCAGCGCACGAAGTCGATCAGCCGCTCCGTCACCAGCGGCACGTATTCATACGGATGCGCGAACACTTCGCCCACCGCCTGCGGCGTCGAGCACACCTGGCGGATGTGCCGGTACCAGTCAATCTGCTCCGGCGGCAGGACGTCCTCAATGAAATACATCTGGTAGGGCTGCATCCGCCGGGCGAACTCGACCGCGTTCATGCCCGTCAGGTGCGAATGCACGTCGTGGCACAGCTTCGGCTCGAAGCCGACTTTCGACCGCACGTACTCAAACACCTTCGGCACCGTCTCCACATACAGCTCCTCGTCGAACGCCCGCCCCGTGTAGCCGCCCTCGGGGCGGTTGCCCTCGTTCTCGGCAATGAACCCGCCCCCGCCGTAGGCCCCGAGCTGGACGCGTACATAACGAAAGCCGTTCTCGAGCGACTTGCGCACTGATTCGACCGCCGCCTCCTTGTCCGGCCCGCCCGCATGGTCGTAGCACGGCACCCCGTCGCGCGCCTTGCCGCCCAGCAGCTCGTACACCGGCATGCCCGCCCGCTTGCCCTTGATGTCCCACAGCGCCATGTCCAGGCCGCTGAGGACGTTGTTGTTCACCGGCCCGTGGCGCCAGTAAGTCCGCAGATGCGCGCTTTGCCAGAGATCCTCAATCCGGTCCGGATCCTTCCCGATCAGAAACGGAATCAGGTGCTTCTCCAGCGCCGCAATCACGGCGTGGGTCTGGTAATGGTTGCTCGCCGAGCCGATGCCGTACAGTCCCGCCTCGCTGGTGAAGACCTTCAGAAACACCCAGCGGTACCGGCCACCCGCGCTCGTGGCTATGACCTTAGCGTCCTTGATCGTCAGCCGCGGCAGACCCGCCGTCCGCCGCCCCACTTCCTGCGCCGCCACCGCCGGCATCGCCGGCCCCGCCAGCATGCTCTTCCAGAACTCTCTGCGCTTCATGCCTTTACTCCGATCTCGCGAATCTCCCGCTCTCGGAGTGATTATAGGCCGTGGCTGTAGATGGCATCCGGCCGGTCGTCTTGGAACGAACGGTTGCGCCCCTGCGGGGCCGCGGCGCCGGTTCGCTATCATGGATGCCTGACTGCCGTGTCTTCGCCGAGCGATTTCCTCCTGCCCCCCCTGTACCCGATCCTCGACACGGATGCGCTTGCGCGGCGGGCCTGCCCGCTGGTGGACGCCGCCGCCGGAATCCTCGAAGGCGGCGCCCGGCTGCTCCAGCTCCGGCATAAGGGCCACTTCGCCCGCGGTATCTTCGATCAGGCGCTGCAAGTCGGCGAACTGTGCCGGAAGTTCGGTGCGATATGGATCGTCGATGACCGCGCCGACATGGCCCGCCTGCTCGATGCCGGCCTCCATCTCGGCCAGGACGATCTGCCCCCGGCGCTGGCCCGCCGCATCGTCGGGGACCAAGCCGTCATCGGCTTCTCTACGCACAACGCCGAGCAGTTGCGCGCCGCCGCCGCCGAGCCGGTGGACTACCTCGCCCTGGGACCCATCTTCCCCACCGCCTCGAAGGAAAGGCCCGACCCCGTCGTCGGCCTCGTACGGCTCAGCCAATGGCGGCCGCTCACCGACCGCCCGCTGGTGGCCATCGGCGGCATCACCCGCGACAACGCGGTTTCGGTCCTCCAGGCCGGCGCCGATTCGGTGGCCGTCATCCGCGACCTGCTTCCGGAGCCCTGCACCACAGAGTCCGTGCGCCAACGGGTGAAGGAATGGCTGCATCTTCTTCACAGGTGAAACCCGGGCTCATCCAGGGCCTCGGGCTGCTCGACGCCACCACCATCGTCATGGGGTCGATGATCGGCTCCGGCATCTTCATCGTCTGCGCCGACATCGCCCGCCAGACGCGGTCGCCCGCCTTAATGATGACCACCTGGGTCGTCACCGCCCTGCTGACGCTCATGGCGGCGCTGAGCTACGGCGAGTTGGCCGCCGCCATGCCCAAAGCCGGCGGCCAGTACGTCTACCTGCGCGAGGCCTGGGGACCGCTGAGCGCCTTCCTGTACGGCTGGACCATGTTCCTGGTGATCCAGACCGGAACGCACGCCGCCGTCGCCGTGGCCTTTGCCAAGTTCACCGGCGTGCTCATCCCGTGGTTCGCCGAGAACCGCTACCTGCTGTCGCTCGGCCCCATGCGCGTCAGCACCCAGCAGTCGCTCGCCATCGCTGTGCTCGTCTTTCTGAGCTGGGTCAACTCGCGCGGATTGCGAACCGGCGCGCTCGTGCAGAACATCTTCACCATCGCCAAGACCGGCGCCTTGCTCGGCCTGATCCTGCTTGGCATCGCCTGGCGAAACCCGGAAGCGGCCGCGCGGAACTTCACCGACTTCTGGGGTGAGGCCGACTGGAGCTGGTGGGTGGTGCGCGCCGTCGGCGTCGCCATGGTCGGATCGCTGTTTTCTTCCGACGCCTGGAACAACGTCACCTTCACCGGCGAAGAGGTCCGCAACCCGAAACGCAACCTCCCGCTCGCCCTCGGCGCCGGCGTGACGCTCGTCTCCCTGCTCTACCTGGCCACCAACTGGGCCTACCTCAACCTGCTCCCCTTCGAAGCCATCCAAACCGCGCAGGAGGACCGCGTCGGCACCGCCGCCGTGGCCGTCGTCCTCGGGCCGGCCGCCGTCCAGGTCATGGCCATCGCCATCATGATCTCTACCTTCGGCTGTATGAACGGCATGATCCTCGCCGGCGCCCGCGTCTTCTACGCCATGGCGCTGGACGGGCTCTTCTTTCGCCGCGTGGCCCGCATCGATCCCAAACGCCACACGCCCACCGCCTCGCTCGCGGTCCAGTGCCTCTGGGCCTGCCTGCTCACCCTCACCGGTACCTATAGTGATCTGCTCGACTATGTTATATTCGCTGTTTTACTGTTCTACATATTGACCATTGCGGGGGTGTTCGTACTGAGACGCCGCCGGCCGGAGATGGCGCGTCCCTACCGGGCTCTCGGTTACCCGGTCGTGCCCGCCATCTACATCGCCGCCGCCGGATTGATCGAGGTGATTCTGCTTGTGTACAAGCCCAACTACACGTGGCCGGGGCTGATCATCGTACTGCTGGGAATCCCCGTCTACTATCTCTGGCGACACAAACAACTGCGCGCATGAGCTTGTTTCAACGAAAGCCCGTCGAACGGATCCTCAAGGAGGCCGAGAGCGGCCGGCACACCCTCCGGCGCACGCTGGGCCCCTGGAACCTGGTCGCCCTCGGCATCGGCGCTATCATCGGCGCCGGGCTGTTCTCGCTCACCGGAATTGCCGCCGCCGACCACGCCGGACCTGCGATCGCCATCTCCTTCATCCTCGCCGCCGTCGGCTGCGCCCTCGCCGCCTTCTGCTACAGCGAGTTCGCCACCATGATCCCCATCGCCGGCAGCGCTTACACCTACGCCTACTCCACCATGGGCGAGCTGATCGCCTGGATCATCGGCTGGGACCTCGTGCTCGAATACGCAGTCGGCGCCGCCACCGTTTCCATCTCCTGGTCGGCCTATGTGGCCAGCCTCCTGCACGACCTCGGCATCAACCTCCCCCCACAACTCGTCGCTTCCCCCTGGCAGCCGGTCCAGTTGCCCAGCGGCGAGCTGGTCCATGGCATCATCAACCTGCCGGCCGTCTTCATCGTCTGCATCATTTCTGCACTGCTGATCATCGGCATCCGCGAGTCGGCCACCGTCAACGCCTTGATCGTCATCATCAAAGTCAGCGTCGTGCTGGTGTTTATCGGCGTCGGCGTCTGGTACATCACGCCCGACAATTACGTCCCGTTCATCCCCCAAAATACCGGCCGTTTCGGCGAGTACGGCTGGAGCGGCATCCTTCGCGCCGCCGGCATCATCTTCTTCGCCTACATCGGCTTTGACGCCGTCTCCACAGCCGCCCAGGAAACCAGAAACCCCCAGAAGAACATGCCCATCGGCATCATCGGATCCCTGGCTATCTGCACCCTGCTCTACGTCGGCTTCGCCATCGTCATGACCGGCCTGGCCCATTACTCGGAGTTCAAGGACGCCGCCGCCCCCGTCGCCGTGGCGATCGAATACACCCCCTACGGATGGTTGAAGCCCGCCGTTAAGATCGCCATCATCGCCGGCTTCACCTCGGTCATCCTGGTCATGCTGCTCGGCCAGTCGCGCGTCTTCTTCTCCATGGCCAACGACGGGCTCCTGCCGAAGCTGTTTGCCCAGATCCATCCCCGCTACCGGACGCCCTACCGGTCCAACATCCTGTTCATGATCTTCGTCAGCACCATGGCGGCCTTCATGCCGATCGCGCTCGTCGGCGCCATGACCAGCATCGGAACCCTGTTCGCCTTCATCATCGTCTGCGCCGGCATCCTGATCATGCGGCGGGCCCACCCCGAGATCCCGAGACCGTTCAAGACCCCTCTGGTTCCGCACATTCCGATCCTTGGAATCCTCACCAACCTTGCCCTGATGATCGGCCTCGGATGGTCCAACTGGGCGCGCCTGCTGGGCTGGCTGGCGCTGGGCCTCGTGATCTACTTCTCCTACGGCCGCTGGCACAGCCGAGTCACCGCTGAGGCGCCGGTGAGCGGCCTGAAAACGGTCCGTCCGCCCTCGCCGGTTCCCGGCAGCACCGACCCGGCCGAGTAGCCCGGCCGGGACAATTGGACCCTTTTCTCACTCTTCGCGGTGTATAATCTCCGATGGCCGTACCCGGCCCCGGAGTTCTCCATGGCCAAGGCTTGCCCCTCGATCACCCGCAGGCACTTCGGACTCTGCTTGTGCGGTGCGTCTTTGGGTCGCTCTGCCGGGAGGGCCCAAACCCGGCCCATGCCCTGGGACGAACCTGCCCAAGTGGCCAAGGTTTATCTCGCCGGCCGACAGATCCACTGGCCGAAGCCCGACCTCGACCTGTCGCAGGAGATCCGCGAGATCGATGCCCGGCTCGCCGAGGTCGAGCGAAAACACTCCGCCGCCATTCGTTTCACTGGCGGCCAACTGCTGCGTAGCGGCGAGGATGTCCAACGCTGGAGCAAAACCTTGGCCGGCGCCGACGCACTCCTGCTGCTCCCGCTCACCGCGCCCACCGGGCCCCTCGCCGAAGTACTCCAGGCCTCCCCGTTGCCGGCTCTTTACTTCTCCCGGCCGTACGCCGGCCATGGCTGGTCTTCCATCGCCGGGCTGCGCCGGAAAGGCAGAAGAATCGACGCCCTGGCTTCCAGCAGTTATGGGGACCTGGACGGGTACGTGCCGGTGTTCCGGACGGTCCGGCACCTCCGCAACAGCAAGGTGCTCGTGGTCACCGACCGGCCCGCCTCCCGAGAGGCGCTCGCCGCCGGCTTTTCCCGATGCTTCGGCACTGAGACGAAGTTCTTCACCCACGCCGACATGCAGGGGGTGTTCGCCTCCGGCGACCTCAAGCGGGCCGAACAGCTCACTACCGAGCTCATCGCCAATTCTCTTAAGGTTGTCGAGCCCCGGCGGGAGCAGATCCGCGACGCCCTGCGGTTTTATGATGGCATCCGGGAGTTGCTGGAGCGCGAAAGGGCCAATGCCATCACTCTGGACTGCTTCGGCGCCCTCCTGGAGGGCAAGTTGCCCGCATACCCTTGCATCGCGTGGTCACGGCTCAATGACCAGGGGCGGTACGGCGTCTGTGAAGGGGATCTGCTCTCCACCTTCACTCAGATGCTGGTCACGCCCGCCACCGGCGTGCCGGGGTTCGTCTCCGATCCGGTGATCGACCTGAGCCGCAACGAAGTGATTCACGCGCATTGTGTCTCAGCGACGAAACTCAAGGGGATCGGGGGACCGAGCTCGCCCTACTTCATCCGCAATCACCTCGAGACCGCCGACGGGGCGACGTTGCAGGTGTTGATGCCTTCCGGCGAGGTCGTCACTTGCGCCAAGTTTGCCGCTCCGGACCGCTTCTTGGTCTCAACGGCCGAGGTCACCGGCCATATCACGACCGACCGCGGTTGCCGCAGCCAGATCCGGACTCGCGTGGCCGACGCGCGGAAAATGCTCGACCACTATTCCGCCGGGCTTCACCGGGTCATCTTTTACGGCAACCACGTTCCTCTCATCGAGAGGATGGGAAGGATGATGGGCTTCGACGTCGTCCGGGAGATCTGACCCCGTTCAGCCCCCCAGCCGGGCCAGTGCCTGCCGGGCTTCGGCCTCCTCACCCAGGATGAGCTCCCTGTCCCCCGAATACACCAAAAAGAGCCGGTAATTCTCGGCCGCGCTCTTCTTGTCGCCCGCCCTCGCGGCCAGCACACCGCGCAAATACAGAATTCGCGGAAACACCAGCGGGTAGAGCAGCGGTTCGGATCCAGGCTGGATCAGAGGGTTCGCTTCGATCAGCGGCCGTGCTTGCTCGGCCTTTCCCGCCTCGATCAGCGCCCCCGCCAGCAGCACCCCGAAACCGTCCCCCCCGAACGGAGGGGCTGTCTGGCGGATTCCTTCGAGCACGACGGCCGCCTCGGCCGGATGTTGCGCCAGCACCAGCGCCCAAGCCAGCGCTTCCCGCCGGAAGTCGGCGTCGGCAGGCAACCGCTCCGCTCGCTGCCGCCACGCCTCGGCGTCCGCGGCCGGCTGCGTTAGGAATCGAGCTAACAGCGCCGGCCCGGGCCGGCCTCCCGCGGCGGCCACCGCTCGCCAAGCATGCCTTGCGGCGCGTTCGCCGTCGCCGATCAGAAGCAGCCACCCGGCAAGTTGAGCATGAGCGGCGGCTCGGACTTCCCGCGGAGCCTCCGGGTGTTCCGCCACCTCCTCCAGCCGCCGCAGCGCCTCCCCGCGCCGCCCGGTGGCAAAGCGCCATCGCGCGGTCTCCACCTCAGCCCAGTGCTCCCCCGCCAGCCGCCGGCGCCCTTCCGCATAACGGAAGAAATGCTTCTCCGCCCCCTCCGGATCGCCCAGCATCAGGCGCGCCGCAGCCGCCTTGAGCAAAGCGGTCCCGCCTTGCAACTCCGGGGCCCGGCGGTGCGCCTCCAGGAAATACCGCTCCGCCTCCGCATTCCGGCGGAAACGGAAGTGAACTTCCCCCAAAGAGTCCAGTGGGTTCGCAGAGTCGGGCTCGGCCTGCCGGTAGCGCTCCAGACTTTCGACCGCTTCGGTGAATCGCCCCGCGTAAGCCAGCGCGTAACCCCGCTCGTTCCACAGCACCCCTCGCCCGGCCTCGGCCTCCGCCGCCCGCCCCAACCACGCCGCCGCCTCCGGCAACCGGCGCTCCCTGAGCAACGACAGCCCCAGGCGCTCAGCCACCGCCGCGTCCGCCGGCGTCAGCTCGGCCAGCTCCCGCAGCGCCTGGATCACCCTATCCCGTTCTGACCCCAGCGAAGCCCACAGCAGCCGCAGCCGTGCCCGGGCGACCGCATCCTGGCCCACGCCCCGGCCTAGCGCTTCATCGAGGAGATCCCGGGCGCGCTCCGCCTGCCCCCGCCCTGCCAGCAGCTCGGCGCGCGCCTGCACAGCCTCGGCGAAACTCGGATCGGCCTCCAACGCCCGTTCGATGGCCGCTTCGCGTTCCTCCTGCCGCTCAGCCGCCAGCGCCTCGCCGTAAGCCCGGATTGCTTCGATGCTGTCGCTGCCAAACGCGCGCCTATGCTCGGACAGGCGCGCCGCCACCGCCGCCGCCAGCGGCACAGGTCCTTCCTCCAGCGCCCCGAATACTCGAAACTGGCCGGCCACCCTCCGGCGGCGCCTCTCCTCCACCGCCACGTGCAAATCGACCGTGTCCCCGCGAACGTCGAACCAGGCGTACAGCACAAACGCCGCCCCGCTGCCGGCGATGTCGCCCCGCGTCCTAATAAACTGCGGATGGAGAAATCGGGAGCCCGTGAGCTGTCCGGCCACAACCGCCGCCAGGCTCGGTCCCAGCCAGTCGTGGGACGGATCGGAGCTGGCGTTCTCGGCCGGCAAGATCCCGACCACTCCTGAGAGCCGCTTCGGCGCCTCCCGGCACCCCGACGCCAGCAGCACTCCCGCCAGCGCCGCGGCCCTCATCGCCCCTGCCGCCACCGCGCCTTACAGAACCTTCGGCTCCATCGCCAGCAGCGCTTGGAACTCCGCGTTGTCTTGCAGGTCTTTAAAATCCGGGTCTTCGCGGAACTTATCTTTGTCGCGAAAGCCTTCTTCCAGCGCCTTCCTCATGTACAGCAGCGCCCGCTCCACCATCCCCGCCTTGGCATACGTCTTAGCCAGATAAAAGTGAAACTTCGCCCGCTCCTCGACGCTCCGCTCCTGTAACAGAACGCCGGCCGTGCTCCGGTGTTCGAAGACATCCGGATCCAACTCCAGCGCCTTCTGGTAAGCCTCAAAAGCCTCTTTGTACTTCTTGCGTGCAAACTGAGCCGTGCCCAGGTTGCTGTAAATGGAGGCCGAACGGGGCGCGTACTTCAGCGCTTTCTCGTATTGCCGGATCGCTTGCCTGTACTTCTTTTGCGCGTAGTAAACTGTTCCAATATTGTTGATAGCCTCGGCATACTTCGGATTTAACTCGAGCGCCTGGTTGTAATACTCCAGCGCCGACTTGAAGTCCGTCAGGTGGTGGTGCGCGATCCCGATCTTGTTCAGCATCACCGCGATTTCGCGGATTCCTTCCTGGTAGGTCTCAATGGCCTCGCGGTACATCTTGCGGGCCATCAGGATGTCCCCCCGCTTCATCACGCTCAGCTCCTGGGGAGACGCAGGTTCGGGCGCCGCCGGCGCGGCCGCCTCGGGCACTGTGCCGTGGACGCCTGCCGGTTCGACGGGCCCCGTCGAGGCCTGACCGGCGCCGGGCGTGGTCTGGGCCGCCGGCGCCCAGGCGACGATTAGGGGCATGGCGAGGCAAGCCAGCGTTGTGGTGAGTTTCATGGCGGCCTCCTCTAATCCTCTCTTATCTAAATATATCCAACAGCCGTCCGAAAAAGCTCTTCTTCTTTTTCTTCCGCCCTTCCTCCGGCGGCTGTTCCAGCTCCACCCTTCGCGGCGACGACGCCAGCGCCGCTCTCGTCCTCTTTCCGCCGGGCTTGGCCGTCGCCGCAGGCGGCGCCTCCGGCGCTGAGAGTTCCCACCCCGCCACCCGGGCCGAAGCGCCGTCGCACAGCTCCAGCGGCTGCGTACCCGCAATAAAGACCTCCGGTCTGGGCTCCGGCCCGCAGCCGGCAGCGGCCAGCTTTCCGCTCTCCGGGTCGATGTTTACCGTGATGACCCCGTCCGGCGGCTCGAACGGTTTCGCCTTCCGGTAGGCGCGATGCCGGTGGGCCCGCTTCATGAACTCGGTCCAGATCGGCAGCGCCGTCTGCGCCCCCTCCAGCCGGATGTCCCGGTAGTCGTCATAGCCCACCCAAACCACGCACAGCAGTTCCGAAGTGAACCCGGCGAACCATCCGTCATGCGAAGTGCCCGTCTTGCCCGCCGCCGGCAGCGTGAACCCCATCAGCCGCGTCCGAATTCCCGTCCCGGATCGCAGCACTTCCTGCATCAGGTCCACCATCAGATACGCCACCCGCGGATCCAGCGCCGGCCGCATCTCCGGATGGTGCTCGTACAGAATGGTCCCGTTTTGGTCGCGGATGCGGCGAATCGAGTGCGGCTTCAACACCTCGCCCGCGTGGGCGAACATCGTGTAGGCCCCGGCGATTTCCAGCGGCGTGACCTCGTAAGAACCTAAGGCCACTGCGGGCGTCGGCTGAATGTTCATGTTCAGACCCGCCCGCTGGGCGATCTCCACGACCGCGTCATAGCCGATCTGCTCAGCAATCTTGACCGTCGGCACGTTCAGCGACTTCGCCAGCGCCGTCCGCAGGCTCACCTCCCCGTAATACTTGTCCTTGTAAGCGCTCGGCTCGTACGGCTTGTCGTCATACCAGAACGTCGTCGGCTCGTCTACAACCTTGGTGAGCGGCGTCATCACCACCGGCCCGCCCTCGACCGCCGTGTTCAGCGCCGCCGCGTAGACGAACGGCTTGAACACCGAGCCCGGCGGCCGCTTCGCCAGCGCCCGGTTCAACTGGCTCTGCGCATAACTCCGCCCCCCGATCAGCGCCTTGACCTCGCCCGTGTGCGGATCCAGCGCCACCAGCGCCACCTGCACCTCCGGCCAGCCTTTGTCCGCTGTGCGGCCGAGCTTCCGGCACCGTTCGTCGATCTCCGCCAGCCCCACCCGCACCGCCTCCACCGCCTCCCGCTGCAAGTTCATGTCCAGCGTCGTATACACGCGGTAGCTGTTGGACTGGAAGTCGTGCTCGTCGTACTGCTGCCGCAACCACTGGTTCACAAGGTCGACAAAGTACGGCGCATCGCCCGCGTCGCTGGCGCCCTGCACCACACCCAGCGGCGAGGCCACCGCCACCCCGTACTCCCGCTCCGTGATCATCTCCTGCTCCAGCATCTGCGACAGCACCCAGTTGCGCCGGTTCAGCGCCCGCTCGGGATTTCGAAACGGATTGTACAAACCCGGCCCTCGCGGCAAACCCGCCAGCAACGCCGCTTCCGGCAGCGTCAGCTGCCGCACGTCCTTGCCGAAATACGCTTGCGCCCCCTGCCCGAATCCATGAACCGCAAAGCTGCCGATGTGGCCAAGGTAGATCTGATTGGCGTAATACTCGAAGATCTGCTCCTTGCTCAGCTTCCGCTCCAGGTGCAGCGTGATCAACACCTCGGCCGCTTTGCGCCGGTACGTCCGCTGCCGCCGGTCCAGCCACAGGTCCCCCGCCAACTGCATGGTCAACGTCGAGGCGCCCTCCACCCGGTCCCCCCGAAACCAGGTCACCCAGGCCGCCTTCACCACCCGGATGGGATCAAAGCCCGCATGCTGGAAAAACCGCTTGTCCTCGGCCGCCAGAATCGCGTTGACCAGCACTTTTGGCAAGTCGCCGAAACGCACCAGCCGCCGCTTCTCGCGGTTCCGGTCAAACAAGTTCGTCACCAGCTCCGGCTCCAGGTAATAGATCGTCCGCTCGGTGTTGTCCCGCAGCGAGATGATCGTGGACACCCGGCCGCCGTCGAACAGGATCACCGCATCCTCGCCGGGCGCGAAGGACTCTCGGCCCGGAAAGATCTCGACCGCGTCCGGCCGGACGTGGTACCAGCCGATCCGGTTGCCCCGCGCTTCCGTGTAGCCGGCGCGCTGAAGCTCTTCAACGATCTCTTCGATCGTCGCTTCGTCACCCTTGGCAATACGATTCGGCGCGGCAAACAGCATCGCCGTGTTGCCGATCGGCCCCGCCGCCAGCTTCTCCTCAATAAGCCGCGCGAAGTGAAAATAGTAATAGCTCAAGGTGATCGAGCCCAGCGTCACCACTACCGCCAGCAGCGCCAGGCTCACTTTGCCCACCGGGTGCTGGATAAAACGCCGCATATGGCTTCGGGCCGGCCGGCGAGCAACCCTCTTTTTCTGCTTTCGCGCCGTCAACAATGCTCCTGAGAACTATCTTCTCACGCTTCCGCCGCCTCACCGAGCCCCGCTGCCGGCCCGAAAGTGCAGGTCCACGGTATAGACCGGCAGGTCGACCCGCACAATGTAGCGCGCCTCGATCCGCAGCCCCCCCGCCCCGCGGTCAATCCGTACCTCCTCCGGCTTCAGCCGGATGCCCAGCCGCGCCGCCCGGTCCGCCACGTCAATCCGTATCAGTTCGTCCGGCCGCCCCCGCGTCTCCGGATCGCGCACCAGTTGCTCGACGTACTGCTGCAACTTCAGGTTGCTGACATACGACGGCGCCAGCACCACCGCCGCCGCTAACAGCACGGCCAGCACAGCCATGCCGCCCGCTATCCGCCACCCGCTCGTCCTCATCGCCGTACCAGATTCTTCGCCAAAAACAGCAGATTCGCCGGACGTTCTGCCAGCCGCCGCATGAAATACGGGTACCAGGCCACCCCGTACGGTACGTACAGCCTCACCCGAAATCCCTGCCGCACCAACCGCCTTTGGAGGCTCTTGCGAATGCCGTACAGCATCTGGAATTCCAGCCCGTACGCCGGGAAGCCCCGCCGGCGCACCCTGCCGATCACCTCCGTGATGATTCGCTCGTCGTGTGTGGCAATCGCCGGATCGACCCCGTCCGCCAACAGCAGCTCCGCCAGCCGCATGTAGTTTTCGCCCACCTCGCGCTTGCTCTGAAACGCGATGCTCGACGGCTCACGATAAGCCCCCTTGCACAGCCGGATCGGGATCCCCAGCCGACACAGGTCGCGGATGTCGTCCTCACTGCGCCTCAGATAGGCCTGGATCACCGCCCGCACGCACCCGTAAGTCGCGTGGAGCTCCTTAACCAGCGCTAGCGTCCGGTCCACATACTCATGCGACTCCATGTCCACTTCCACCGCTGTGCCCGCCCGGCTCGCCGCCGCCACCACCGCCCTCACGTGACCCCGACAAACCTCCTCGGAAAAGTCCAGCCCGAAGTGCGTGAGCTTGATCGACACCGTCGATTGCAGCCCCCGCCGTTCGATCTCCGCCAGCGCCTGGAGATACGCCTCGCGCGTCGCGCTCACTTCCTCAATGGCGGTGACGTTCTCGCCCAGATGGTCCAGCGTCACCAAAATCTTCTCCGCATTCAGCCGCGCGCAGACCCGCAAGCCCTCCTCCAGCGTCTCGCCGGCCACGAACCGCCGCGTGAATTTCCGGCTGATGCCGGAGTTCTCCACCCACCGCCGCAGGCCCTTCCGGCGCGACAGGAACAGCAGCGTGCTACGCAGGATCATGCAACCACCGCAAAATCATCCCAAATCCACGTCCACTCGGCGCGAAAACCTGCCAGCCACCCTTCGCGCGCTTCCCCCTACCACTATATCCGCCCAACCGTGTAGCCTTACGCGCCGCTGCTGCCCATAAACCTTCGCCGGCTGCCTGCCGATTTCCCCCTCCGGGCGGGTAATCTCCCACCCCCGAGTCAGCGTCTTCTCCTTAGAGGAGGACCCAGCCCGATCATGCTCCTGCTCGCACTGCTGGTTCTGCCGGTCGTCGCCGTTGCCCAGCGCGCCGAACTCCGGCCCGCTCCCCTAATCTCTCTGCCCGGCCTGTCGGACTCCAACAGCCCTGTCCACTGGCACGATGGAACGTTCAACGTAATTCAGTCCGCCGGCCTGCCCTTGATCAGCCGCGGCCCCGATCAGACCGGCCCCCTCAAGGCTCGGGCCATCGCTCTCGACAGCTACCGGCACATACCCCTGTGGATCGAGGCCACCTGGGCCGATGACGACGGCACAATCTACGCCTGGTACCATCACGAGGTTCGGGCCTGCAACGGCACCCATTTTGTCCCCAAAATCGGCGCCTTGGTTTCTCCCAATGGCGGAGAGTGGTTCCGCGACCTCGGCATCATCTTGGAATCCGCTTACGCTCCCGATTGCAACTCCCCGCCCGGCTATTTCGCCGGCGGACACGGTGATTTCACCGTATTGCTCGATTCCTCACGGCGGTACTTCTATTTCTACTTCAGCAACTACAGCGGCCCCTGGTTCAGCCAGGGCATCGCGGTGGCGCGGATGGCCTTCGCCGACCGCGCCAACCCGGTGGGTCGTGTCTGGAAGTTCCACCGCGGCCGCTGGCGCGAGCCGGGGCTGTACGGCCAGGTCACCGCCTTGTTGCCGGCCCGCGTCGCCTGGAACCGTCCCGACACCGACTCCTTCTGGGGCCCGTCACTGCACTGGAACACTTACCTGAACCAGTACGTCATGCTGCTCAATAATTCCTGCTGCGAGCCCGGCTGGCCTCAGGAAGGCATCTACGTCTCTTTCAACCCCGATCTCAGCCGCCCGTATGGCTGGACGCCCCCGCAGAAAATCCTCGACGGCGATCAGGCCGCCTGGTACCCGCAGGTCATCGGCTTGGAACCAGACATGACGGACAAGGTCGCCGGCCAAGTGGCGCGCTTTTACATGAGCGGCGACTCCCGCTGGGAAATCGTTTTCGACTGGTGAGAAGGCCCGCCCGCGCCGCTTCCACCAACCCCCTAAAACGCGATGCCGAAAAGGAACTCGACCGTGTTTCTCTTGGACCGCGTCGGCGCCGATTCAAACGTGCTGCCCAGCCACCGCGTGTAGCGAATCTCCGGCACGACTTTGACGCCGCTGGGGCCGAGAATCTGAAAGCCTCCCCCAAACACCAGCCCCGGCAAGGTGGCGTTGACCGGCGCCGTCGGAGTTTCGTCAATCGCCGTCGTCTTGTCCGGGTTGAGAAACTCCCGGAAGGTGCGCACGTTCGTCACCCGCCGAATGGCCAGGCCCACGTCCAGGAAGGCGCGGGACCGCTTCTCTTGCCGGCTGCCGTCATAGAAGCGAGCCACCAGCGGGATGTCCCAGTAATTCGCCCGCGTCCCTTCGAACTTCGTCGTCCGGCGGCGGTCATCCTCGGCCGTCGCCGAATCGTCCACGCCTTCCACGATCTCCAGGTCGAACTTGTAACCGGCCCGGCGGTACAGCACCTCCCCCACCAGCGAGACGTTGTCAAAAATGGCGAACTCCAGCATCCCGCTGCCCGCCAGCGCGCTCGACCTCGACACCGTCCCGATCGTCGTCTTTACCGGTGGTTCCGAAGTCGAGCTCGTCAGCTTCTCGCTGTTCATCAAATCGTTGAACACGACGCTTACGCGCGCCCCCGCGGAGAAGCGCCCGACCAGCGGCTCATTCTCCGCCGCCGCGCCGCCCGTCTGCCCTTCCAGCATCGGCGCCGCCAGCCAAACCGCCGCCGCCACCGCCCCCGCCAACCGTAGCGCTCCGAACCTCCTCTGCCGTTCCATCCCGCCCCACTCCAACGGAACTACGGATGCGCCTTCGGCCCACCGAAGGTGATTTTCCCGGCCGCGGAGCGCCGGCCCCGCAACGCCGGCAGTCCTGCCGGCGGCCCCGCACCGCCCAACCACGCCGAGCCGCCACCAAAGAAAGCGGCACTTCTCACCTCGCTCATGCCACATTAGAATTCCACCCGCAAGCCGAATTGCAGCGAACGCGGACCCACCCCGCCCTCATACAACACACCGCGGGCGACCCCGAAACTCGCGCTCGCCAGGTTCGCCGCTTCCTCCGGCGACGGGTCCAGAAAGTTCCCACGATTCAGCACATTGAACGCTTGCGCCAGCACATCCACCCGCCACCCTTCCCCCACCCCCAGCTGCCGCCGCAACGACACATCGACGCCCAACATCCCAAATCCGTGGATCAGGTTGCGCCGCAAATTCCCCTGTTCGTAACCCTCCGGCAGCCCGAAAGCCGCCCGGTTCAGCCGCCGTCCGCCGGGAGCCCCCGCATCGTCCACCCACGCCGCCTCGCGGGTGAAGTTCGGCCGAATCTGCGCAAACAACCCCCGCTGCGGCGCCTTCTCGTCCCCGCCCGGCGTCGCCGTGATGGCTCTCAGGCCGACCGGAAGCCCCGTGCGCGCGCTCACGACCCACTCCATCCACCAGTCGCCGAACACCTTCCGCCAAACGCCTGTCTGTCGCATCGGCGTCCCCAGCGAACCCGAGAAGCTCAGATAGTGCCGCACATCAAAGTCCGAATCCCCTCTTTCCTCACCCAGAAGCGTGGCAAAGGCACGGCCCGCCGTCGCCGGGTCCGTGGCAGCCTCATCAATCGCGTGGCCGTAAGTGTAGCTGACTTGCGCCTGAAACACCCGGCTCATCCGCCGCCGGTACTGCAATTGCAACCCGTGGTAATCCGAGGTCCCTTCGTTCGACACCATCCGCAGCACGTCGTAATCCTCCGAGCCGGAATCCGCAGATTCGGTGAACGAGCGCCGCGTCTCCACTCGCAACAGATCCCGCCCCTTGGTTCCCACGTAACCCACGCTGAACGAATTCGAGCCCCCGAACATCCGCTCCACGCTCGCATTCCAGACCCAGACCCGCGGCGCCCTCAAATACGGACTGGCGGCGCTGACCCGCCCGTAGGGCCTCGTCGCCGGCAATGTCGGCGGCTGCATCTCCGTGGGCGCCGGCGGAAACGCCGGCGCCACCAGCGTCCGCTGGTTGCTGTACGGCGCCCCGTCGAACGTGCCCGCCGTCAGCCCGTAACTGATGTCATAGAAAATGCCGGCGCCGAGCCGGAAGATCAGCTCCCGCCCCGGGGTCGTGTCCATCTGGTATGCCAGCCCCAGCCGCGGCGACAGATTGCCCCACTGCGTCCCGTACAGCGGATCGAGCCGCGTCACCGAAGGGAACCCTCCGGAGCCGGTCACCGCAATCAGCGGAGGCCCGCTGCGAACGTCGGGGGCCGGATTGATCTCCCACCGCAAGCCCCACATCAGACTCGTCCTGTTGGTTGCCCGGATGGTGTCCTGCGCGTATATCGAAAAGTTCGAGTACACCGGATGCACCGCCGGCTCGTTGGCCACCACGACCGCATGAATCGCCGACCCGGAAAACAGCCCGCCCGGCTGGTCGGTCAGCCCGTTAAACATTACCGAGGTCTCATAAGGCTGCTGGAAGTCCGTGCGGGCCAGCCGCCGGAAATCCGCCCCCGCCCGCCAGATGTGCCGGCCGCTGACGTGCGTCAGGCTGTCAGCGATGTTGATTTGATATCGCTTGCCCCGCCGGCTCCGGTTATGGAAGTAATTTCCAGCCCCGGCTACGGCCAGGTGAAACGAACCATCGCCGCTGCCGGCCCCCTCCGGGAAAAGCAGCCCCTCCCCGAGCGGAATTGCCCCGCCAAAATCGTCCATCCTCGACCGCGTATCCGTCCGCCAGGCCCAGACATTCCATCGAAATTCATTCGTGCTCGCCGGCGTCGGGGTCCACGTCAGCGCCGCCGTCCACGAATGCGACGCGCCGTCCATATCGCTCGCCACCTGCGGCGCCTCCGGCTCGCGCCATTCCCCCTCTCGGGACGCATATTGATACCGCGCCATCAGCGCCAGCCGCCGCCCGAGCCTGTCATCCACCCGGAGGCTCGCAAAATCCGTTCTCCAGCGACGTGGCACGACCCCGGCAAACTGCGCCGCGCCCCCGCCCAGTTGCCCTCCGTTGGGCACCGGAAACGCGTTCAAATACGGCCGCAGCGCCGCCGCAGCCGTCTGCCGAACGCTCATGTCCGGCACATCCGCCAGCGCCGTCCGCGGATACCGCCCGCGCAGTCCTGCATAGCCGCCGAACAAGAAGGTCCGGTCCCGCCGAAACGCTCCCCCGGCCGCCCCGCCGAAATTGTGGTGCCGCATCGAGCCCCGGGGCAGGCCGCGGCTGTTGGCAAACCAATCGTTCGCCTTCAAACCGTCCGGCCGAAAGTACCCGTAAAATGATCCGTGCCAGTCGTTGGTCCCGCTGCGGCTCACCATCGAAACCTGCGCGCCCGGCGTGCGGCCGAATTCCGGCGCCAGAGTCGAACTCTGCACATCGGCCTCCTGCAACGCTTCCAGCGGCGCCCCGTTCAGTCCTCCCCACGTGCCGGCCCCCGCCCGCCCGCTATCTCCGACTGGCGTGCTGACGCCGTCCAGCGTGTAGTAATTGGCCGTCGCCCCTAACCCGCCCGCGTGCATCTGCCCGCCCGCGGCCGACGTCGTGACGCCCGGCGCCATCACCGCCAGCGAACGCGCCTCCCGCGCACTCAGCGGAAGTGTCGCCGCATACTCGCGGCTCAGCGCCGTCCCGGTCGACAAATCCGGCGAAATTCCCCTCACGTCCGCCGCCACAGTGCGCACCGCCTCGCCCACCTGCGACATCTCCAGCTCCAGGTGAAGCATCCGCCGTTCGCGCACGCTCAATGCCAGCCGCTCCAAACGCAGCGGGCGGAAGCCGTCCTTTGACACTTCCAGCGTGTACTCTCCCGCCGGCGTCACCGGAAACTGGAACATTCCCGCCGCGTCCGTGACCGTTTGCCGCGCCGTCCCTCGCGCGGCGTCCCGCAGCGTCAGTCTGGCCTCCGCCACCGCCGCGTTGCCGGGATCCGCCACCCGTCCCGACAGGATCGCTCCATCCTGTCCGAACAGGACCGCCGAAGAAATCAGAAGCGTCAGCAACCGATAGAATTGCAGGCCACTCAAACCGGCACCTCCAAATTTGCAACTCTCAAAAACTCAATCCCAGCAGGAACTCCCCCTGGTTCTGGCTCGACGTCGTCAGCCCCGATTCGAATGTCCGTTGCAACCACCGCGTGAAGCGCACTTCCAGATCGATCTTCACCCCGACCTCGTCGGTAAACTGTATCCCGCCCCCCACCACCACCCCCGCGCTGCGGCGGTGCGCCGGCTCCACCGGTACGTTGTCCGTATCGCTCAGCCCCGCCGGCCGCCGGGTCTCGTTGAACGTCTTGATCCCCGTCACCGTGCGGAGAGCCGCCCCTCCGGTCACGTAAAAGCGCGGGCCCTCAATGTCGGGAGCCTTGCTGTAATACCGGCCGAGGATCGGAATGTCCCAATAGTCGGTGCGCGTCCGCTGCTGGTGTCCGGAAAGAAGTTCGCCCCCTTTCGCCTCTTTCGCGTCCTCCTCCGAGCCGTGCTTCTTGACGATGACCCCCGAGTCGTAGCCGGCGCGCCGGTACAGAAAATCCGTCTGAATCCCTATTCGATCGGTTAGAGCAAAGTGCACCGTCGGGCCGCCGCCGTACCGCTTCGACCCCGAGTCGCTGAACGTCATCGTGCTTAGCGGCGGATCCACGCCCGTGGTCGCCTCGATGACCGTGCGGGTCCCCATCAGGTCGGTGAACAGCGTCGTCCCGCGTCCCCCCAGCCAAATCCGCTTGTGGAACGGTTCGGACGGCGAAGCCGCAGGGCCCTCCTGCGCGGCGGCCGCCGGTGCGCCGTATAAGACTAACGCCGCCCACACAGCCGCACTCCTCTTAGTCAGTCGCAATAGCATAACCGGTTGCTAACCTCTGCTTGTGTTCTGTTTCCGCTGGGTTAGGCTCTGGCGATTGACATGATTCTCACTGTCTCACTTACACCCTGACTAACTCTCACCGCCATGCTAGAACACCGCCCGTTGCGCTGTCAAGCTCGCCTCCGGCGGCCCGCCGGCGAACTCAGCCGGAAAAAGCGCTGGCCGCACCGGCTCGGCCTGTCACCTCCGGTCCTCCTGACTCCGTCAATTAGTGTTGAGGCACGGAGAACTCATGACGAAATTCAGACTCGGAGGAACCGTTCTGATTGGGCTCGCGGCCGTCGCCGTCCTGGCTCACGGGCAGTGGAGGCGCCCGCCGCGTTTCGGGCCGCCCGGCGCCGGCCCCTCACTCGGCAATCCCCCGCTGCCGGCCACTGACGCCGAGAAGCGTATCCTCGAAACCGCCGAACGCATCGAGCGGTTTCAAAGCGTCCCGCCGCAAGACGGTCGCTTAATCCGCCTCCTGGCCGAAGCCATCGGCGCCCGCCACGCCGTCGAAATCGGAACCTCGACCGGCTACTCGGCGCTGTGGTTCGCCCTCGCGTTGCGCAACACCGGCGGCAAACTCACCACCTTCGAGATCGACCCGGAAAGGGCCGCGGCCGCCCGCGCCAACTTCCAAGCCGCCGGCGTCAGCGATATCATCACCGTCATCGAAGGCGACGCGCACGAAACGATCAAGACCCTCACCGGACCGCTCGACATCGTCTTCATCGACGCCGACAAAGCCGGTTACAGGGACTACCTTGAAAAGCTTCTGCCGCTGCTGCGCCCCGGCGGCCTCATCCTCGCGCACAACATCCGCGATGGAAGCCAAAACCCGGAATACGTCGACGCCGTCACCGCCAACCCCAAACTCGAAACCATCCTGCTCAACGCTCAGATGGCCGTGACGCTCAAGAAACGCTCCCCTTGACGCGCGCTGCCGGCGCCCGCCCCTCAGGCGAACAGCCTGTACGCCCAATAGCCCAGCGACGCCCCCACCACCGAGCCCGCGATCACGTCGCTCAGAAAATGCATCCCTAGCAGAATCCGCGATGCCGCCACGCTGGCGGCGCAAAATAGCACCCCGATCATCAACGACGGGTAAAACAGCCCCAGCGGCACCGCCACCGCAAACGCCGTAATCGCGTGACCCGACGGGAACGAAAACTGGTCCGGAGGAAGCAGCTCCGCCCAGCAGTGCGGCTCGATCTGGCACGGCCGCCGCCGGCCCGCCAGACGCTTGACCCAAATGTAAAACACAATGCCCGTCGCTGCCGCCAGCGCCGCCGCCCCCGCCGCCGCGAACCGCTTCGCTCCCCCGAACACCAGAATCGCCGCCCCCAGCGCGTACCACAGCCAGCCGTCGCCTCCGCGCGTCGCCCAGAGCATCCAGGCGCGCACCCACCGCGGCGCCTGCCAGCGGTGCACACGCCGCATCAGCCGGTGATCCCCCATCGTGATGAATTTCAACACGGCCGTTCGAAAGCGAAACCTTTCTGTCAGTCTAGCCGACCCGCCTCCCGCAAGGCCACTGCCCGCCATTGAACCCAAAACCACGCCTTCCTTACCATTGAGGTTTGCCCGCGCGGATCGACCTCTTCTTTTTTGATGCCGGCGGCGGCCATCGCGCCGCAGCCACCGCGCTGAAAACCATCATCGAGCAGCAGCAGCGGCCCTGGCAGGTCCGTCTCCTCAACCTCCAGGAGCTCCTCGACCCGATCGACATCCTCCGCCGCCTCACCGGCCTCCGCATCCAGGACTGTTACAACACCCTCCTGAAGCGCGGCTGGACCCTCGGCGCCCCCCGACTGCTCAAGCTCCTCCAGGCCGGCATCCGCCTATATCACCCCGCCCAGCTCCGCCTGCTGCGCCAATTCTGGAGCGCCCGCCCTCCCGACATGGCCGTCTCCCTCATCCCCCACTTCAACCGCTCGCTCTGCGAGGCCTTCCACGCCGTCAATCCCGGCGCCCCCTTCGTCACCATCCTCACCGATCTCGCCGACTACCCGCCCCACTTCTGGATCGAACCCCAGGACCAGTGGGTCATTTGCGGCACCCCGCACGCCGCCGAGCAGGCCCTCCGGCTCGGCTTGCCGCCCCAGCGCGTCCACCTGGTCTCCGGCATGATCCTCCGCCCGCAGTTCTACGAGCCCCTGGAATGCGACCCCCGCTCGGAACGCCTCCGCCTCGGTCTCGGCCCCGACACCCCCACCGGCCTCGTCCTGTTCGGCGGCCACGGCTCCGCCAAAATGCTCGGGATCCTCCGCCGCCTCCAGACCGTCCGCGCTCCGCTCCAGTTGATCCTCATCTGCGGCCGAAACCGCCCCCTCGCCGCCCGCCTCCGCGCCACCCCTACACACTTTCCCATCTTCGTCGAGGAGTTCACCACCAACATCCCCTACTACATGCGCCTGGCCGACTTCTTCATTGGCAAGCCCGGACCCGGCAGCATCAGTGAAGCGGTCGCGATGGGCCTGCCCGTCATCGTCGAGTGCAACGCCTGGACCCTGCCGCAGGAGCGCTACAACGCCCGCTGGATCGCCGATAACAACCTCGGCCTCGTCGTCTCCAGCTTCCGCCATATCGCCCCCGCCGCCGAGCGCCTCCTCCAACCGGCCGTCCTCAACCGCTGCCGCGCCGCCGCGGCCGCCCTCAACAATCGCGCCGTCTTCGAAATCCCCGACATTCTCGACGCCATCCTCTCCCGCCGCTAGGCCGGCTCGCCGGTCGCCTCATCCACCACCCGTCCGGTACGCGGGCACAGATCCTCCCCCGGCGGCAGGATCGCCGGCAGTTCTTGTGAGCCGCCCCGGCAAACCGCCGGCACAAACCCCGCCGCCGGCCATGCCGCGCGCCCTCTCATTGCCGCCCGGCGCCGCTCCCGTAATTCACCCACACCGGGCTCGACCACGCCAGGTTCCGGTCCCGCTGCTGCACCCGCACGTAATAGTAGCTCTCCCCCCTGCCCGGCTCGGTATCCCGATACGTAAACTCCACATTCACCGCATTCGGCTCCGCGTGATAGACGAACTTCTGGTCCTTGATCACGTCCACCACCGTGATCACATCCGTGCCTGCAATCCGCACCTTCAGCACCGGCGCCTCCGCCGCCCCAAAGGCGTCCCCCATCAGGTACCGCCTCCCATCGGCCGTCTCCGCCTGGAAATCCACGATGATGTTGTCCGTCGCCGCGTAAGCATGCCGCGCCCGCATGCTCTCCAGGATCTGCTCCCGGCTCATCCCCGGCGAGTAAATCAGCGTGTAGGAGGTGTGCGTCGAGATGTGATCCGAACTCGCCTGCACGCCCAGCTTGTAGCCCTTCTTCAGCGCGTTCCACCAGAAACCCGCCGGCTCGTAGCGCCCATGTACCGCCACCCTCAGTTTCGGCGACTCCGCCCGCGGCGCCCCCTCATACTCGTAGCTCGCGTGATACCCCTGGTACAGCTCCACCAGCGGCTCCACTTCGGGGTCGTTGTCCCCCCAGTCCGTCCCCTGGCTCGTGGCCGACGAATGCACCATCGCAATCCCGTTGTGCTTCTTCAAATACGGATACAGCACCGGGCCCGTCCGCCTCCGGCCCCGCTGCTCCTCAGCCGGGATCGGCAGCGTCCGCACCCCCCGCTGCGCGAACACCATGTTCCGGTGCCCGTTCGGATAGTTTGGACTCCGCTCGTAGCCGAACATCGGCGTGTACCGCCCCGGGATCAGAAACAGGTCCGCCGCCTTCTCCGTCCGCCACCAGCAGTACTCATCGTCATTGCCTGCGTTGTGGTCCGCCACGATCCCCGTCTCCATCCCCGCCGCGTCGATCATGTACCGGTAGAAATCCTCGAGCGACCCGTCGCCCGCCCCGTCCGATGAGATCTCAGTGTGCCGGTGAAAGTCGCCTCGCAGGATGCGCAGCGTCTGCCCGTTCAACGTCACCCGGTAACCGCGGATCCGTTTCAGATCCCCCTCCTCGTCCGGATGCACGGGCGGCGTGTTTACCCGCCGCTCCTCAAACTTCTCCAGTACCGGCGCCGGCCCCGGCCCGTCCCCGCTCAACCGCGCCGTCCAGACCTCGTGCCGGTTCGGAATCCGCGCATAGAACGCTGAGGCGAACACCGGCCGGTTGTCGTTCGTCCACACCAGCCGGATGCCGTCGCCGTCCGGCGCCAGCAGCAGCGGGCCTTCCGGCCGCAGACTCGACTCCGGCACCGGCATCAGCGGCCTCCACGCCTCCCCTTCCAGCGCCGTCAGAAAATGCTCCCAGCGCCCGTCAAACGCCCACCAGTCGCTCCGGTTGTGCGCCGTCCCCACCCGCAACTGCAACCCGCACCACACCCTCCCCGTCCGGTCCACCGCCAGCCGCGGATACTGCACGTAGCGGCGATACCGCAGCGGAACCGCCCCCATCAGCTCCCCCACCGGCTGCTTCCAAACCCCGCCCTCCAGCACCGCCACCGCCGGCCGCCGGTCCCTGTACAACACCGTGCTCCGTTCGCCATCCTCGTGCGTCCAGTCCTTGCCCCAGTTCGGCCCGGACTCGTGCCACGCCACCCACACCCGGTCCTGCCGGTCCACTGCCACCGTCGCGTGGGTCTGATACAGCGCCGACTTGCTCACCTGCTGCTCGGGACCAAGCGCCCCATCCGCCCCAACCTGCCTCAAGTAAATGTCATAGTTGCCGTTGCGGTAACTGTCCCACACCACCCACAGGTTCCCCCGCGAGTCCAAGGCCGCCTCCGGGTTCCACGCGCTCGGCCCGCTGATCGCACGCGGACTCGACCAGTTGTCCCCCTCCAGCCGGCTCCAGTAAACATACGACTCCCCGTCCGTGTGCCCCACCCACACCAGGTGCAGCCTCCCGTTATCATCCCCCGCCACCCGGTGGAAGATGTTCGGGTGGTTCGCCGAGGTGAGCTTCACCCGCCGGCCCCATTCGCCCCCCTCCCCGCGCCTGGCGTCCAAATCCCAGTCCCGCCCGAACCGCTCCGCCCAGACCACCCACACCCTCCCCTTACCGTCCACTCCGACCGCCGTCCGGTAGATGTCCCCCTTCTCCTGCGTCAGCCGCTCGGTCTCCCCCCAGGCGCCTTCTCTCCACTCGCGCGCATAGACATGATCGCCGCGGTCGTGATACCCCTGCCACGCCACCCACACCCTGCCCTCCGCCACCGCCACCGACGGGTAGTCGAACTGCTCGGCTGGATCTCGCTCGGAAACCGGCGACACACGCTCCACCACCGGCGTCCGCTGCGCCACCACATCTCCGCCGAGAAACTCCAGCACCCGGCCCGGCTCCAATTCCCGCAGCGGCAGGTCGAAATTCCCCTGCGCCGTCCGCACTCGCGCAATCGCCGACTCCGGCGCCTCCGCCGTCACCACCACCCCCGCCGGCACCACGTTCAGAACCTCCACGCCCGTCATCATCGGCCGCGGCGCATCCGGCTGGTTCTCAAACCGCGCCTTCTTCACCGTCAGCTTCCACGCCCGCTCGCCCTCGATCGCGTCCCCGCCAAAGAACCGCCACGGCGCCAGCCGCGTCACCCGCCCCGCCGTCAGCTGTATCGACCCTGAATAATCCGCCGGCCGGTCCCGCCGCTCGCCGAACACAATCCGAAAACTCACCGCCTCATCGGCCGCCGGCGCCGTCATCGCCACCGCCAGCGTCAGCAACAGCGCTTTCCCCAACATGCCGGTATTGTACTGGACCCGTCCGCGCCGCCGCTGCCCCGCCATGCCCGCCGAAAGGCTGATAGAATGCCTCTCGGCCATCGTAAGCAAGGAATCCCCATGCCTCCCAAAGTGCCGCCCAGCCTCAGCCGCCGCCGCTTCCTCGGCCATCTCGCCGCCTCCCCTCTGGCCCCTTCCCTCGGACTGGCCGCCTCCTCGTCCGAATCATCCGGCTTCCGCTCCGCCCCGCCCGCCGGCCTCGCCTTCGCCGCCCAGACCCCATCCTCCCTCATCGCCTCTCCCGCCGACGCCATCAACATCTTCGACTTCGCCCCCGTCGCCCAACACAACCTCTCCGCCGCCCATTGGGCCTTCATCACGACCGGCTCGGACGACAACCTCACCCGCGACGCCAACCACCTCGCCTTCCGCCGGTTCCAGATCCGTCCCCACTACTTCACCGACGTCACCCGCATCGACACCTCGGTCGAAGTCCTCGGCGTCCGCCTCGCGCTCCCCGTCATGCTCGCCCCCGTCGCCAGCCAGCGCGCCTTCCACCAGGACGGCGAGCTCGCCATCGCCCGCGCCGCCCGCGCCAAAGGCAGCCACGTCATCCTCTCATGCTTCTCCTCCTACCACGTCAACGACGTCAACAACGAGCAGGGCTGGCCCGCCTGGTTTCAGCTCTACCCCACCAGCGACTGGGACGTCGCCGAGCAGGTCATCCGCCGAGCCGATGCCGCCGGCTGCCCCGTGCTCGTCCTCACCGCCGACACCCCCGCCGGCGCCAACCGCGAGCTCAGCCGCCGCGCCGGCCGCCGCGACAGCCAGGATTGCAGCCTCTGCCACGCCCCCGGTGTCCAGGGCTACCTCAGCCACCGCCCCACTTTCGCCGGCATCGACTACTCCCGCGTCCGCTCCCTCCACGCCCCCATCACCTGGGACCTCATCGACCGCGTCCGCAAATCCACCAGCATGAAGCTCGTCATCAAAGGCATCCAGACCGCCGAAGACGCCGAACTCTGCCTCCGCCGCGGCATCGACGCCATCATCGTCTCCAACCACGGCGGCCGCCAGCTCGAAAGCCTCCTCAGCACCATCGAGGTCCTCCCCGAGGTCGTCCAGGCCGTCGGCGCCAAGCTCCCCGTCCTCATCGACAGCGGCTTCCGCCGCGGCACCGACGTCTTCAAGGGCCTCGCCCTCGGCGCCAAGGCCATCTGCATCGGCCGCCCCTACCTATGGGGCCTCGGCGCCTTCGGTCAGCCCGGCGTCGAGCGAGTCCTTGAACTCTTGCACGCCGAGCTCACCACCACCATGCGCCTCGCCGGAACCCCCTCGATCGATAAGATCACTGCCGCCTTCGTGCGCCGCCGCCCCGCCTGACCCCCTCACAACGGCCGGCTCATCCGGATCGCATCCGCGCCGTCGGCGTAGTACCCCCGCGCCCGGCCCGCCCGCCGGAACCCGTGCCGCTCGTAGAAGGCGATCGCGCCTTCGCTCCCCTCCCGCACCATCAGATGCACCCTCCTCACCCCGGCCCGCCGCACCCGCTCCAGGCTCTCCTCCAGCAGCCGCGACCCGATCCCTTGCCGCCGCAGCGCCGGATCCACCGCAATCGAGACGATCTCGGCCTCCCCCCGCCCCGCCCACGTCACCATGTACCCCGCGATCCGCCGCCCCAGCCTCGCCACCAAAAACAACTCCCCGCACCGCCCCTGCAAATCCCTCAACACCTCCGCCGGATACGGGTCGCTCGGAAACGACGCCTGCTCGATCTCCAGCACCCGCCGGAGCTGCCCCGCCCGAAATACCTCAATCCGAACGCCCCCCACCCCAAACCTCATCCGTCGCTACTCTGTCCCCGAATCGCACCCTTCGCCTCGCCCCACGTATGATACACTCTCCCTCGAAATGCCCGACTCCAACCTCCCAAGGCGCTTCCTCCTCGGCGCCGCCGCGGCCGCCGCCCTGCCCGCCGGCGCCCGCCCCCAGGCCCCCTCCGGCGGCCTCTGCAACGTCGTGGACTTCGGCGCCCCGCGCAACGGCCGCGATCCCGACACCGCCGCCATCCAGGCCGCCATCGACGCCTGCGGCGCCGCCGGCGGTGGAACCGTCTACTTCCCGCCCGGCCGCTATTACTCCGGCGGGCTCGTCCTCCGCAGCGGCGTCCACCTGCACCTCGAAGCCGGCGCCACCCTCTTCGGCAGCACCCGCCTCGACGACTTCCCCATAACCATCCCCAAGTTCCGCTCCTACACCGACAACTACACCGAGCGCAGCCTCCTGTTCGCCGAAGGCCTCGACAATATCGGCCTCCACGGCCGCGGCGCCATCGACGGCCGCGGCGCCGCCTTCGACGGACCCCACAAGGTCCGCCCTTACATGATCCGCTTCATCAGTTGCCGCAACGTCAGCGTCACCGAACTCACCATCCGCAACTCGCCCATGTGGGTCCAGCACTACCTCGATTGCGACGGCGTCCTCATCCACGGCATCACCGTCCATAGCCGCGTCAACCGCAACAACGACGGCATCGACATCGATTGCTCCCGCCACGTCTCCATCTCCGACTGCCGCATCAGCTCCGACGACGACGCCATCGTCCTGAAAAGCACCGCCGCCCGCCCCACCGCCAACGTCGCCATCTCCAACTGCCTCCTCAGCAGCCGCTCCAACGCCTTCAAGCTCGGCACCGAATCCAACGGCGGCTTCCAGAACATCGTCCTCAGCAACTGCTCGATGTACGACACCCGGCTGTCCGGCATCGCCCTCGAACTCGTCGACGGCGGCGTCCTCGATGGCGTCAGTGTCTCCAACGTCGTCATGCGCGACGTCAAGTCGGTCCTCTTCATCCGCCTCGGCAACCGCGCCCGGCCCTTCCTCGAAGGCGGCGAAAAGCCCGGCGTCGGCGTCCTCCGCAACGTCCACATCAGCGGCGTCCGCGCCTCCGGCGCCTCCACCATCGGCTGTCCCATCTCCGGCATCCCCGGCCACCCGATCGAAAACGTCACCCTCGACAACGTCTCCATCCTCTTCGACGGCGGCATCACGCGTGCCGAGGCCCCCGCCGACGTCCCCGAAAAAGAGGCCAACTACCCCGAACACCGCATGTTCGGCATCCTGCCCGCCTACGCTTTCTTCTGCCGCCACGTCCGCAATATCCGCTTCCGCAACGTCCAGACCGCCTACGCCCAACCCGACGAGCGCCCCGCCGTCGTCTGCCACGACGTCGGCGGCCTCGACATCGACGGCGCTTGTTTCCGCGCCGCCGCCCCCGTCATCCGCCTCCGCGACGTCCGCGGCGCCCTCATCCGCGGCTGCCGCCTCTCCGAGCCCGCGCCGGCTTTCGTTGACATCGAAGGCCCCGCCGTCGAAGGCCTCTCCCTGATCGGCAACGACCTCTCCCTCGCCGCCCGCCCCGTCGCCGGCGGCCGCGCCTTCCTCCAGGCCAACCGCCTCAAGTCCTGACCCGCACGCCCCAGGCGATGATCCCGAACGCCGCCAGCGGCATCAGCCCCGCCGCCGTGAACACCGGCACGTAGGAGAACCGGTCCACTACTGCCCCGATGATCAGCGTAAACACCATCCCGCCGGTCGCCGCCCCCGTCCCGCTCAGCCCCGACACCGACGCCACCACCGGCGGCGGAAACAGATCCGCCGGCAGCGTCAGTATGTTCGCCGCCCACATCGAATAGGCGAACGTCGCCACGCTGATCAGCGCCAGCGCCGTGTTGGCGTCCTCCGCCAGCACCGCCGGTATCCCCGCCATCATGAGCACCGCGCTCGCCCCCATCACCGCCTTCCGCGCCCGCAACACCTCCATGCCCCGCTTCACCAGCCACCCCGACGCCAGCCCGCCCGCCAGATTCCCTATGTCCGCCGCCAGAAACGGTATCCAGGCGAAGTAGCCGATCATCGCCAGCGAAAACGCCCGCTCCCGCTTCAGGTATTCCGGCAGCCAGAACACGTAGAACCACCACACCGGATCGGCCAGCATCCGCCCCAGCACCAGCCCCCACACCTGCCGGTACCGGAACAGCTCTTTCCACCGCGGCGCCGGCCCAACCCGCTCCTCCTGCTGGCCCCGCTCAATGTGTTCCAGCTCGTGCCGCCGCAGCCACCGGTGCTCTTGCGGCCGCCGGTACACCCACAGCCACAGCCCCAGCCAGAAAAACCCCAGTGAGCCCGTGATCAGAAATGCGTTCCGCCACCCGTAGGCGAGCGCTAACCACGCCACCAGCGGCGGCGCGATCACCGCCCCTAAGGTCGAGCCGCTGTTGAAAAACCCCGTCGCGAATGCCCGCTCCCGCGCCGGAAACCACTCCGAGATCGCCTTCACCGCGCCCGGCCAGTTGCCCGCCTCCCCCAGCCCCAGCAGAAACCGCACCAGGCCGAACTGCGCCGCCGACCGCGCCCCCGCATGCGCCATCGCCGCCGCCGACCACCATGCGATGCACAGCGCGAACCCCCGCCTCGTCCCCAGCCGGTCCATGATCCGCCCCGACCCCGTCTGCATGATCAGGTACGCCAGCATGAACGCCGACACAATCCGCGAGTAGTCCGTGTTGCTCATCCCGAACTCATCCCGCAGCACCGGCGCCAGCACCGACAGCGTCTGCCGGTCGACGTAATTAATCACCGTCGCCAAAAACAGCAGCCCCGCAATCCACCACCGCAATCCCGGCATCCGTCGGATTATACGCAACCCCGCCTGTAGGGCGCGGCCCCTCCCCCGCCGCCGGGCCCTGCCCACTTCCCACCTGGATTCCATCGGCCGTCGCAAGTCGTCTGTCTCGCCAGATCACCCCTGCCGCCCTGTCAGTACGACCTTCGAATATTCCCCGGGCCAAGTCTTCAGAAGTGCTCACGAGGATCTCCATCGGCGCCTGGACCTCACGCCAACCAACCCGAATCTCAACCTGCTTGTTGCCCTTCTCACCCTCCACCGGCATCCCCATCAGCAGATCGACCTCACCATCCCGCCCGGCCTCCCCCAGCGCCTCCCCCACCGCGTTGCCTGGCCGGCCGGGGCCGAAGCCCGCCGCCGAGGCGTCCTCAACCCTCATCTTCACCTAACCACCGTCTGATTTGTCCGCCCGGTTCGCCATGGCCCGGAAGGCTTTGTTCGAGATCTTCGCCCGCTGCGATGCTTATCCCGAGTTGTGCGCAGAGATCCGGAAGGCGCCGGCGACGTTTTACGAGTGGCGCCGGCGCGCGGGGGATACGCGTTGGGATCAGGCGTTCGGCCAGGTAGCGCCAGACAAGGAAACGTTGCTCGAACGCTTGGCAAATCAAGCGCGAGTCCGCTGATTGCCTCGGAGTGAACTGGCTGCTGTATGCCTCCGAGGTGATCTGCACGGACCCGATTTGCTACCGCAGGCCGCCACTTTATCGCTGGTGCCTCTTCGCCGCGGAAGCACCGCTAGGGGACGGTTACCCCACGTTCGCCGTGACGTAGCCCGCTGCCGCGGGTGAGTTCGCTCGCGTGGTCGGGGAAGCCGGGGCGGAGAAGATTCGATTCCTGGTTTACAACTTCGAAAGCCGCGCGCTCACGGTGCCTGTGCGGGTTTGGCGCTTGCGCCCGGGCCTGTACCGGTGCTCTGGAGGCCAGGTGCGCCGGTGAGCGGCTGCCTGCCATCATCGGGCTGCGCTTGCCACCGCGGCGCCAGGTCGGGATCCGGCTCACGCGGGCAGCGGAAGCTGCGCCCTCCTGCCGCCGGCAAAGTGCACTCGCTGCATCGCCCGCGAAATTACACACCACGACGCCCCCAACTTAGGGTTGTCCCAAGATGCGCCTATGATCTCAGTGCCGGCGAAAGGATGCTGAAAAGGCTCGCTACCGCCAAACCTGTGAGACTCATCACCGCCAGTAATGGCGAGAGGGCCCGTAACGTTTCCGCCTCCGTGAAGCCTCCCATCTGTTGGTAAACCCAAAAGGCGCTATCGTTCATCCACTCGCCCATTAACGACCCAGCTCCGATGGCCGCCGCGAGCCACACAACCGGATACGAGGGCGGAGAGGCCGCCACAGCCGGGGCGAGCAGGGATGCCGTCGCCATCATCGCCACTGTACTCGACCCCTGCGCCACCTTAAACAAAGCGCTCACCAGGAAGCCGAGCAACAACCAGGGCAATCCGTAGGACCGGCCCAGATTCGCCAGACTCTCGCCGACGCCCGCGTGTCCGAGCATCCCTCCCAGAGCGCCCCCCGCGGCGGTGATCAGTATAATGTTGCCGGCGCTGCTGAAGGCGTGCCGGGTGATCCCTGCCAGTTTCTGGTGACCCACATCGTGGCGGAAAGCGACCCACATAGCAATCGCAGCAGCGACCAGCAAAGCCATGTTCGGATCGCCGAGAACCTCGAAAGCGGCCTCTACGGCAGGGGCTAGCTCGAAGGTATCACTCAACGACCCACCAGCTATCAACAGCACCGGCGCCACGATAGGCGCAACAGCCCACGTGAAGCCCGGTAGAGCTTCATCTTGCGAGTGGCTCACCCCCTTGACTTCGCCCGGATGGAACGTCGGGTGGCGGAACGGGATGTGTAGCTTCCGGTCCAACCACATTCCAAACCACCAGCCGACGAGCGCCATCGGTGCAGCGACGGTGAGCCCACCAAGAAACATCACCGGTAACGGGATTTGAAGGCTCGCCGCTATGGCCAACGGCCCCGGGGTGGGAGGAACCAGACAATGGGCCGTAATCCCACCGGCTACAATCGACGTGACATACAACAGGTAGTTTCGACCGACTCGGGTTCTCAGCGACCGCGCCAGTGGAATCAGCAAATAGAAAACTGTATCGAAGAAAACGGGGATCCCGAGGCCATGCCCGGTTACCAGCAGCGACAACGATGCCCGCCGCTCGCCCAAGAGTCGTAGCACTACGAGTGCGATCTTGTCCGCGGCCCCACTATGCAACATACACTCGCCGATGAGGGCCGCCAGAGCGATCATGATTCCAATGCGCCCCGCCAGTGTGCCGAAATGATTTGCGAGCGAAGGCATGACTTCCGAGTGTGGCAGGTTGGGATCGAAAAAGCCCACTGCAGCGGCGGTGACCACGAGGGCAAGGAAGGCGTGCAGGCGCAGCAACGTGATCAATATCGTAATCAGGCCCATGGCCGCCAACAGTAAATAGAGCCCGTACATGTCTGACCTCACCACCCGCCAAAATCCGCCGGCGTCTTCAAATGCAAGGGGCTGGAGCGCATCCGATTCTCCGTCCGGCTCGGTGCTCGGGACGGTCATCGCCTCGGGGTCCCTTGACTCCTCGGCCCAAGACACCGGCCCCGCCGCGGGCCAAATCTCGCGCTGCCTCTTCCGGCGCCTTCACCCAACCACGCCAACGGTTGCCGCGGACTGCCGGCCTGCACAGTGCCTTTCATTCTGAACGACACTGGCGTATAATCCTTGCGCCGAGTTCGTACCACGGAACCATGCGGCGATTGTACCGAGGGTAAGGCAAGGGGTTTCGGTTGTTCACCGTGCGCTTGGCGTGGATGATGCCCGGCGCGCCGCTCAAATGTCGAACGCGGTTCGCTCCCCAGTGTGTGAACAACTCCACGGGCTCGCCCGCGGGCGGTAGGCTGGCACGGCCCAGCGCCGCCCGGATTTCTTCCCTGCCGCGCAGGTCGTCCCAGATCGCCGTCCCGCCGATCGCGGGCGGCTCCGAAACAGACGCGGCATTGACGATCGTGGAAAAGGTGAAAAACGAGGCGTAGCACATCTGCACTTGCTGCCAGGTCAACTCGCTCCACCTTTGCTCGGGCCGGGTATACGCCAGGTGGAACTGCACTTGTGCTCCACCGAAGGCGGCAAGCTCGGCCAGCTCGTTCCAAAGGATTTCACGCCCCAGAGTCACCACCGCCCGAATTCCTTTGATCTGGAAGTGCATCCGCTCGGGGCAACGGCCGGCTCGAAACAGATGAGGCCGCTCGACCACCATCTGCTCGTATTCAGTCACTCGCCGTCCCCGGTCGTCCACAACGTACGCCGCGTTCGCCCACCCTGGTCCCGATCCGGATCCCGGCAGCGGTTTCGGCGCCCCGTACACCAGCCAGATGCGGTGCCCCCGCGCGAGCTGCTCGAGTTGCTCATGCGCCTTGGTCAATGCCGCGAAGCTCAGTCTTCCGATCCCCGCCTCCTCCCAGCCGCTAAGTGCAAGCTCGGGAAAGACCACAACGTCGGAGCCCTGATCAGCTGCCTCAACAACTGCCGCCCGCATCCGCTCGAGATTCGCTTCCAGACTGGCGCTGACAGCGATTTGGGCTGCCGACACCCGGATGGCCGCTCCCGGTGAAGACTCCGATGGCCATTTCGGCGGGGACCTGTGTTCCCGTCGGCTGATCTCCCGACCCGCCTGCCAGTACAACCCCAGTACGGGGTGGGTGTAGCGCCGGAGGGCTTCCTGCCGCGTCGCTTGCCGAGGATCGATATCCACGATCAGCAGCGATTCCCGATCATCAGGCAGCGCCGCCAGCACCTCGCCGTCCGGCCCGATCACCGCACTGTGCCCATGTCCGCTGCCCGGACCCTCCGTCGTGTAGGCCGTGTTGGCGAACGCGACGAACACTTGATTCCTCAGAGCCCAAGGCACATACCAGAACCAGCCCAGCGGTTCGACCCACTCTTTGCGAAAGTTCCCCGACAACTCGAAGACGATCTGCGCCCCTTCCATCACCGGCAGCTCCGCTACCGCGCGCAACCACCGGTCCGAACAGATCACCGCGCTGGCCGAAATACCATCGATGCGGAAGGTTCCCGGAATCGGCCCGGCATTGTCGTCATAGAGCTTCGTGTAGTGAAAAATCTCCTCGCCTTCTGGGTTGAGCACAGCCATCAGGTTTTGTCCGCGGGATGCCGGAGAGGTGCGGTAGGCCCCGAAAATGATGTAGATGCCATAATCGTTGGCCGCATCCTTCAGCTTCGAGTACACGGCCTCGGATTCAGGATCCGTTCTGGGCGGCAACGGGCGCAGCGTTCCTTCCGGAAAGACAACCACGCGTGCTCGTTGGCGCGCGGCCTGCTCCACATAGTGAAGTACTTTTTCAAGGTTCTCCCGCAACTCGTCGCTGACACCGATTTGTGCCAGCGCGATTCGCAGGTTGGATGGGGGTGAAAGTTCGTGGCTCGCATTCGCAAACGGGCTGAGCAACAGAAAACTCGGGGCCAGTAGCAAGCCGGTGAGCCCCACTGCTCCCCGGCGAACGTTGTGTCTTCGCCGTGTTGCGCTCATGACCTTCTCTGCGTGCCAGGGAGGGTACCGGTCGGAACTTAGAGGTTCAACTCGAGGTCTGCATAGTCCACCTCAAGCGCGCCTTGCGAATCGCACTCGAAGCTCATCCCCAACGACTCCCCCTCGCACAATCGAAATTCAGGCGACTGCCAGTTGCCCCAACCGGCAACTGGCGACAGCCGCGCACCATCACCGCCGGAGCCCTCGCAGCCTTGCAGGTGCACGGTGCAATTCCCCAATGCGCGATACCGGAGGATTAAGCGAAATCGGCCCTCCGCCGGGGCGTACGGCTGGCCGTACAACGTAGCTAACCGACCGCGGCGATTCAGCATCTTCACGTGCAGGCGGTGTGAAGCCTCGCCGTCCGTGGCGATCAATCCGAATCCCTCCATGATGGTTGAGTTCTCCGCTTCCAGACGCACCCTGCCCCGATAAGCAATGGGCCGCGGGCGCTCGCCTCGCTCCAGGACCGCCCGAACCTTTTCGATGGTGGCATCCTCATCCCCGGTCAACAGGAAATAGGCCATGCCCGCATCCGAACCGTCGGCCCGGGTGACACTCCAGAGCCGGTCCCAAAGGAATCGCAGTCGTTCCTCGGAGCTCCGCTGCAACCAGCGCCATGGTTCCCACTCTGCGGCGGTCGCCTTGCGCCCCCAGGGGCTGGTCGCCAGACCCCGATTCTGGTCAGGAATTTGGACCCAATTCACCCCGGACTCAATGACAACGCGCTTGTTGTACGCAAATGTGTAGTTCCTGGCGAAGCCGTCGTTCCAGCGGCTGTGCGAGATGCAGTACACGTGGCGCCGCGGTTCGGGGCGGGTGCGTTGTAAAGCCCGGTACAGGACCTCCACCGGGCCTGCAACGACAAGGTACAGCGGGCGAGCGCCGGACGCCGATTCAATCGCGGCAGCCAAGCTCTTGATGGCCGCGTCCGGTGCCCGCCGGCAGTCGTGAAAACGGGCCGCATCGTAACCCCAGTGGCGGACCGCGCCCAACACGCTCTTGCGGTGTTCCTGCTCCCAGTCGGGATTCGTCGCGGGCAGAATGTTGTTGTAGTCGAAGTGGATCAGGTGATCTTTCACCCCAAATTCAGCAAACAACGCCAGCGCCAGCGCCGAAGCAGCCCAGTCGTCCTCATCGTTGTGGTTGCCGTCGCAGGTCCAGGCAATCGTCCCGCGAAATCGTGAGCCGTCGAATGGCCCTACATGCGCATGAACACCCGCCTTGAACCCCAGGACGGCTAGGAGTAAAGCGAGAAATCTCGCGCCTGGCATGCCCGGACGCTTCATTTGACCCTCCGCAGGTAAACGGCAACCTCGTCGGAGAACGCCTCCGGCTTGCGCAGCTCGGCGCTGCTCGCCAGTCGCACACCCCGTTGCCATTCCGTCGCGCCGCCGATGGTGTCGAGCCACAATAGGTCGTAGGTGCCTGCCGCAAGATTCTTAATCGCCAGCGGCTTTCCGTAATCGTAGGTGTAGGCAATGTAAGACACCCCGGGGTTGGCCAGAACCCATCGAGCGGAACCGGCAGCAAGCTCCGCCATCGGGCGCATCGTGTAGTGGTCGGTCTGCTCCATAAATCGGGCGACGTAGCCACATTCCCTTAAGCGGGGTTCGTGGTCGGGGCGATTCGCTTTGAATTGCGCTTCAGTGCCTTGAAGGCCGGCCATCGTGGCGGCCCAGATGTACCTCCGGCCCAGTGGTTCCCGGGGGATGTAGGGTCGCCAAAACGTCTCTCCCTTCAAAACAATGAAGTAGGGCGAGTCCCGCCGCCAGTAGTAATTGTACTCGTGGTACTGCAACCCCAGATCATCACTGTGGGGAATCAAGTGCAGCCATGTGACAAGGCGGATGTGCGGATCCCAACGGTAAGCGTCCGAAAGCACGCCGTTCGGAGGAAAGTCCCAGTCCGGGTCATTGGGGATCACAAAGCTTTGCATGATGGGGTGATCGTGATCATCCACCTGGGCCACCAGCTCGGCGATCTTCTTAAAGTGCAGCGTGCGCTCCGGTGGCAGTTTATTCGCGCTCTCCTCAAGGCTCCAGATGATATTCTTCCGGTGTTTCAACCTCTCAACCAGACCTTGGATGAACCGGCGCTCGTCCGGGTGGAGGTTCCCTTTGGCGTCCAAAGTCCAACCCATACGTTCCACGTCGGTGGCATCGTTGTAGAACTCGAAAATCACTACCACCCCTGCCTCCTCAAGTCGTGCGAGCCATCCGTCCCATTGGTCCAATATCCTGGGGTTAAGGCCTTTCGTAGGGTCGTGGCCGAGGAAAGGGTTATGCGTGTCGTCGCCCTCGTCCTTAATGTTGCAGCGCCGCATCCGGAACGCCTGAACATGAAACGCGCTGACTCCCGTGCGCGCCAGACGCTCGATGATCTCTTCCTGTGGTCCCTTCGCGCGTGTCCCATCCGCCTGCAACTCCCCCATAAAGAAGAAGGCTTCCGGGTCATCTGGACCGCACAAAAACGCGGGCCCCCCTCCGTTGTACTTGAGGTGGCCGGGGTGGCCACCCGCTACAATGATTTGGCCGGGAAGCGCACCCGGTTGATCCAACGGCCCGGTCGCTTGCAAACGCTGCCCACCTGCCGGCGCTTGCGCCGCCCCACTTGGCTGACCAGTGAGGCCGGCTGCGATCACAACCGTCAACCACAGCAGCCCCATACGACTCCGGACTGAAGAACACCCAATTGCAGGAACACGGAACTCGAATCGACACGCTTGAACCGCCATTGTGTTCCTTCCACCTCCCATCGACTATCTCTCTACGACTCAAAATGAAGCCCTGGCCCTTCCGCTGTAGGACCAGGGCTGCCAAACGTCCTGCACCAGTGACGCTAGAATTCGTAGCGGATGCCGAACTGCAACTGCCGCGGGCCGAAGCCGCTGGCGTAGTTGCTGATCACGCCGAAGGTGGGAGCCTCGACGGAAGCGTTCGGCTTGCCGAACACCACCCCATTGAAGACGTTGAAAGCTTCCATCCTCAGCTCGATCCTGTGCCGCTCGGCAATGCTGAAGATCTTACCCAGCGTCATGTCCGTATTGACGATGCCTGGATTGCGGTAATTGAGGGTCCGGGGCGCTGAGCCGTACGTGTCCTCGGCTGGCCGCAGGAACGCAGAGGCATTGAAGTAGCCACCATCCAGCTTCTCGCGGGTCGAGCCGGGCCCTTCAGGATCGCCCACCAGGTGCGGCCGCTGAGCGCCTTCCAGCAGCACGCCGTTGAACAAGCCGATCACCACTGGGGTGCCCGTCTGTAAGGTCGTCAAACTGGCGATCTTCCAGCCTCCCAAAACCGCGTCCAGGGCGCGATTCCAATTCTTTCCCAGCCATCGGCCCCGCCCGAACGGCAGCTCCCACACAACACTGGCCACCGCCCGGTGCGCCACGTCGCTCACCGACAACGAGCGCTCCAATCGCAGATTCCAATAGTTCTGCACAGCCGAGTCACCGCCAAAAAAGTCGTACCCGCTGTTGGAGGCGTCGTCGATCCACTTCGACCAGGTGTAGTGGGCGATCACCGACAGCCCGTGAGTGGGGCGCTTTTCCAACTTCACTTGCAGCGCATGGTAGATCGAGTTGGCGATCGTCGGCGTGGAAACCGACAGCCCCGTGTATTGCGGGAAGGGTCTCAGAAGCTGCCGGAAGGTCACCTTCGGTTTGCTGAGAACTGAGGTCGGATCGGTAATGACGCCGTAGAACGGGTTCGTCACCGTGGCGTTCAACGCGTCCCGCCCCAAGCCCCAGTACGTCGGGTGGAGCCGGTTGACGTTCTCCAGATCCGGGAAGTACAAATGCACGCCCCGCGTCCCCGTATAGTTCAACTCGAGCCTCGCAGTCGCCGGTAAGGCCCGCTGAATCGAGAAGGCCCACTGGTGAACCTGCGGGTTGCGGTTGGGCCGGGACTGCGTGTTCAGGTTCAGCCCCAGAAAAGTGGCCGCGCCCAGCGCCTTTCCCGTCGGAAAAACCAGCCCGTCCGGCCATGGGTTGCTCAGCGTGGCGTAGCGGGTCACTCCGCCGTCCAGGCTCCACGGAATAGGAGTGCTGACCGCGAAGGGAGGTCCAAAGGCCGTTGTGGCGATCGTCTTGGACACCGTGTAGTAGAGCCCATAGCCGGCCCGCACGCTCATGTCTTTCGACACCGCGTAAGCGATCCCCACCCTGGGTTGGATGTTGTTCGTGTCCTTGTCGAACGGGCTCCGCCTGTCTTCGTCAGTGAAAGCCAGACCTCCTCGCAGGTTCAGCTCGGGCAGTTGATCGGCGATCGGCGAGCGCAGGCCGAAATCAAACCAGCTATACCGGTCGTAGCGCTCGGTCCGGGGAAGTTCAAAGTCGTACCGTAACCCCAGATTCAGCGTCAGCCGGCGCGTCAGCTTCCAGTCATCCTGGATGAACCAGCCATGATACTGGCTGCCGGAGGCCGGCCGCTCCTGTATGCCGTAACGACCCCCGTTGCCCCAACCGAGTAACAACGAGGCAACCCCATTGCCCTGGATGGGGCTCGCCTTGAACGGGTTTTCGCCGGTAACCTGACGGTTGAACTGAAAGAGCCCCGTGGGTGCATCCCATGCAGCGCTATTCACCAAGAACCACCGGGACTCGCCGCCCATTTTGATCGTGTGGCCCGAGATGATCTTACTCAGACTGTATGCGACAGTGTGCGTCGTCGTGGCCCGTCGCGAACCCCTCTGGGACGACGCGCCCAACCCGCTGTATCCCTGCACGGAAACAACCGGGAAGCGTCTGAACCCGTTGGTCAGCACCACCGGAGGCAGCCCAAGGGTGGTCGGGTCGAAATTCTCATCCGCCAAAACATTGAGCACCCGCTGGCGCGCCAGGCTGTAGCGGACGCTCCAGATCGTGGTCGCATTCTGGGTGAAGGAGTAATCGGTCGAGAACGCATGAGTGTGAGAGACAAACTTGGTCGCCGACTCCGCCGGGTTGTCTTCTCCGAAAATCCGGAACAGCTTAGCGCCCGGCCGGGAACGCTCTTTGGCGAAGCGCCCGTAAATCCGGTGGCGGTCGGTGAGCTGGTGATCGAGCCGCAGCGTCCACTGAATTTGATCATCGCGCTGCGTTCCCTCTTTGAAGTAATTCTGCGCGTGAGTCAACGGCAGGCCCTCGCTGGTCGGCTCGGGATAAAAACTCAAAATCTTTCGCGCCACCGGGTCTTGCAGCGATGCCGGAATCACATTTCCCGGGAAAGGTCGTCTGCGGACTTGGCCCTTGTTGTCGGTGTAGGTGTCGAACGGGTTATAGATCGTGAACAGGCGCCCGGTGCTGTCGCGCGTGTCGGAGAAGTCTCCGGCGCGTTCTTTGAGCGTCGGCACTGTGAGGAACTCGGACCCCGGTGAGTCAAACCACTCCACATCCATGCTCGTGAAAAAGAACGTCCGGTTCTTGCCGTCGTAGACTCCCGGCATGGAGACGGGGCCCCCTGCCGTGCCGCCGAAATGATGGTAGTTGAAGTTCGGTAGAGAGGTGCTGCCCTCGCGCTTGGCAAAGAAGCTGTTGGCGTTGAGATCGTCCCGGCGGTGGAACTCATAGACCGAGCCGTGGAGTTCGTTCGTGCCGCTCCGCGTGGCGAGGTTCACCACTGTGCCGCCCGTGTTCCCGTACTCGGCGCTAAAGAAGTTCGTCTGAACCTTGAACTCTTGGATCGTTTCTACAGCCGGCTTCATTTCCAAAAACTTGCCTGCGGCGTTGTTCTTCTCCACGCTGGAGAGTACGGCCCCGTCGAGGTAAACGTCAGTCGTGCCCGCGCGCACCCCGGAACTGGCAAACCGCGTCGGATTGCTCATACTGGCCAGTCCGGGATCGTTGTCCGGTGGCACGACGCCCGGTGAGAGAAACACCAGCCGCATGAACTCGCGATTCATCAGGGGAATGGAGATGATATGCTCATCGGTCACCGTTTGGCCGAGCTCCGCCGTGCGCGTATCGACGAGCGGCTGTACGCCCGTGACCTCCACCACGGTGGTCGGGGCTCCGACCCCTAACTCCACATCGATCGTGGCCTGCTGGGCCACCTGCAAGACTAAGTCGCTAATCCGCCGTGTCGCAAACCCTGGCGCCTCCACCGTCAGCCGGTAGCTGCCGGGAAGCAGCCGCGTTAAGACGTAGCGGCCGGAACCGTCGGTTTCGGTCCGGTATTCGAGGTTGCGCGCCACGTCAGTAGCGGTGACGGTGGCGCCCGGAATGACCGCCCCCGAAGGGTCGGTGATGACGCCGCTGAGCGAGGCGTCGGCCGTTTGCGGTCGGGCTGGCGCTGCCGACCATAGCAAGGCCAACACCAAGGGCAGCGCCGCTGTCGTTCGTCGCCAAAGTCCCATGAAGTCCTCCATCGGGTCTTACATCAGATGTCTTCTGTATTTTCTCCCAGCCTCATCCCTTTGTCAACCCGGCTCCCTCCCCACGCTCCACCGCCTCCAGACCCCCTCACACGCTGCGCCGCCACCCCGCCCCCCCAGCCAGTAACGTGCGCAAATACTCGTGCGTGCAGTGCTCCCCGCCCACCACCCGGTACAGCCGCTCCGCCGCTGCCACCTGGTGCAAGTACATGCACGCTTCGGCCCGCTCCGGCTCCTGGTCCCGCACCGCCTCGTAAACGGCCCGGTGCTCTTTCAATATCTCCCGCACCGTCTCAGGACTGTTGACAGCCCGCCCGATCCAGATCTCCAGCAGCGGGCGCAATCCGCTGAGCAAATGCGAGATGACCCGGTTGCGGCTGGCTTTGGCCAGCAGAATGTGATAGTTCAAGTCATAACCCGCCGCTACCCTCGGCTCCTCGGCAGCCGCCTCCATCTGCTCCAGAGCCGCCTCTAAATTCTTCAGATCCTCAGCCTCTCTCCGCTCCGCCGCCAGGCGCACCCCCTGAACTTCTAAAATGCGCCGCGCTTCCACCACCTCGGTCATCGAGCAGCGCTCCAGAACCAGCCCCATCGCCAGAAGCTTCTCCAGCTCCGAGTCCCCCGCGCGCGCCACGAAAGTCCCCGCCCCCTGGCGGACCTGGAGCGCCCCAACGAAGGACAGAATCCGGACCGCTTCCCGCAGGGTGGAGCGGCTCACTCCGATCAGCTCGCAGATTTCCCGCTCCGTCGGCAGACGCGTGCCCGGAGCAGCCTGCGCAACCATTTGCGCCAGTCGGGCAAGGGTTTCCAGAACAAGGTTCTGATGCGCGATCGGTTGGACATTTTCCGCCACTTGGCTCTTCAACGTCACCGCAGAGCGAGCCGATTGCGAACTGTGATCATTCATCTTATGTCATTCTACTCCAGACCCCAGGCCCGTCAACCCAACCCAACCCGACCCCACCCGCCACACCGCACGTCGCTCTCTCACAACTCCATCCATTCTCCGGGCCCTGCCCACTTCCCACCTGGATTCCATCGGCCGTCGCAGGTCGTCCGTCTCGCCAGATCACGCCTGCCGCCCTGTCAGTACGACCTTCGAATATTCCCCGGGCCAAGTCTTCAGAAGTGCTCACGAGGA
>FWPU01001044.1_pt1 | contig 86367 bp, 68 predicted proteins | sample 2228361 | NCBI WGS metagenome assembly FWPU01 (sample SAMEA103939777, study PRJEB20133) | metagenome
GCCAACGACGAGATTCTTCGCTGCGCTCAGAATGACAATAGGCTGTCATGCTGAGCCAGGCTGTCATGCTGAGCGATAGCGAAGCATCTCAGGTGCCGACGACGAGATTCTTCGCTGCGCTCAGAATGACAGGTCAGTACAAGCCACACTGTTTACGGTGTGGTTCAGCCCTCCCTGCTCTTCAGCCCAATAATCACCGACCCCTGCTGCACTTCCTCGCCCCGCTGGTTGATCAACGTGAGATGGAACGTGACCATGCCGCCCCTGAGGCGTGGCACGGGTTCCAGGTCGGTCACGCGGACGCGCGTGTGGACAGTGTCACCGATGAAGATCGGCTTCTTGAACAGCCACTCCCGGATGCCCCGGGCAGCGATGGCCGTCCCGTCAATGAAACCCAGCCGCGCCACCAGGCCGGTGGCGATGACCAGGCCGAGCGTGCCGTGCGCCAGGCGCTGGCCAAAGATGCTCCTGGCGGCGAACTCGGCGTCGCTGTGCAGCGGGTTCCAGTCGCCGCTCATGCCTGCGAACATCACAATATCCGTCTCGGTCACTGTGCGAGCGGCGGTCTGCCACTCCATGCCAACCTCAAACTCCTCAAAGTACATGCCAGGCATAGATTCTCCGTGTCTGTTACCAACCGGGCTGAAGCCCGGTACTGGGCAGGGGGGAGGGGATGCGGAAGCGCGTCCCGTACACGCGCTGCCACTGCTCAAAGCGGGCGGGCCAATTCTCCAGCCCAATCCGGTTCAGGTAGCCCAATAGCCCCCCCTGTTGCCGGGGGAAGGCAAAGGCGCTGTTAATGGCGAAGGCGACAGTATCCCAGTCGGGGACGACGCCTTCGGCCAGGGCGTGGAACGCTTCGCACACGATCATCCCCATCGTGCGCTCCACAATCTCATCGTCAGTGGGCGGGGGGTGGCCGGGGAGTCGGATCAGGTCAAGCATGGCGGTGTTTGGCCTCCAGCCGCTTTCCTCATGGATGTAAAAGCCCTGACCGGCGCGATAGCCCACGTAGCCCGCCTCCACTGCGGGTTGCAGGAGGGCCAATCCCGCAACGCGCTCGCCCAGATATGGGCGCAAAAAGCTATAGCCTGACGGCATGTTAGCAAACCCGACTGTATCCATCATCCGGCATGGCCCCATCGGCCAGCCGAAGGCCTCCAGCGCACGGTCAATCTGATCGGGCCACGCCCCCTCCTGTATCAGAACCGCAACCTCGCTCCAATACGCCACCAGGATGCGTGTGGTCAGGAAGCCCGGCCTGTCCTGGACCGTAATGGTGGTCTTGCCCTGCCGCTCCAGCAGGGCATGGATGCCCTGAACTGCGTCCGGCTGGGCAAAGGGCGGCAGGGCCATCTCCACCAGCCGCGTGCGGTGCGCGGGCCAGATGTAATGCGTCACGATCACACGCCCGGGGAAGGGCATCCCCTCGGCCAGCATCGTTGCCGGGATAGACGAGGTGGCGCTGGCGACGATGCCCTGCGGGCCGAGGACTTCCTGTACCTCAGCCACGACCTGGCGCTTGGCCGCCACGTCTTCATAAACCGACTCAATCACCACAGGGCAATCGGCGAGATCGGCGTAGTCGCCGGTGATGCAGATGCGCGCCAGGGCCGCCGCTGCTTCAGCTTCGGTATGGTGGCCGCGCTTGACTTCGCGCATGTAGGAACCGGCGATGGCCTGCTGGGCGCGAGCCAGCGCAGCCGCACCGGGCTTGACCTTGACAACCGTCTCCAGCCCGATGCTGCTGTTCAGGTGCGCCAGGCTGACGCCCATGCGCCCCGCGCCGACAATCCCGATCTTCATAGAGCGCTCAACGGCCATCCTGCGACGTAATGACCTCGCCCGGCCTGCGGCGGCGGCGGATGGGGCGCGCGGGGACACCGCCGACAATCGTGTAAGGCGGCACGTCCTTGGTCACCATGGAGTTGGCGGCGACGACCGCACCCTTGCCCAGGGTCACGCCTGGCGCGATGTAGCTGTGGGTGCCGATCCAGACGTCCTCCTCTACGATGATCGGTGCGACCTCAATGCCTTGCAGCCGCAGCGGGATGTCCGGGTCCTCATAGATATGGTTCACTGTGTTGAGCATCGTGCCCCATGTGGCCACGGAATACTTGCCCATCTGGATGCCACCGGTGGCGTTGACGATGCCGCCGATGCCGACCCAGTCGTCCACCTCAAGGTTCCAGGGTGCGACAATATCCACATTAGGCCCGATGATCAGCGGCCAGCCGCCGCGCTTGAAAAACGGCCTGAAGGCCAGCCCACGCGCGAACCAGCCGATGCGTCCCGGGATCCAGTTGAACAAGGCCATGTACCATTGCCAGAGTTCCTGCCGCGCCTGCCACTTGAGACTGGTCCGTTCGCTGCGCGACATGAACAGTCGCTCCGGATTGCGCCCCGGCGCCAGCGGCAGTTCGTCAATAGCTGGATCCCCTTGCTTCATCCGCCGCTCAAACTCCAGCCGCCTCCGCAAAATCATCTCCTCAATCGGGTCCATCTCTCGCATACGATGTTCTTCCCCCCTTATGAGACTCAGTGCTTGATCGTCACCGTGATCTGATAGGCGGGCAGGGTGTTGCCGCTCTGGTTCACCACCACGACGCGCAGGCTGTACTCACCGTCGGAGAGAACGCTCGTGTCCCAGGTGCCCAGCAGGCCGTTGACTACCGGCTCATCCACCAGCGGGCCGATCACATGCCATTCGGTCGGGCTGGCGCCGATGCCAAACTCAAGCTTGTAGTAGTCAAAGTCGTCGCTATAGGCCGAGCCGCGCACCTCTACACGGGAGCTGAGGACAGCGCCCGGCGCCGGCGCCTCAATCTGGATCAGGCGCAGGTCGTTGCGCCGTTCCAGGCCAACGCCGCGCGCCGGGTCGCGCAACGCCTGGGCCAGGTACAGGTTCCACTCGCGCTGGGCGCTCTCACCGCGCCCCAACCGCTCATACACGTTCGCCAGTTGCCGGTGATACTCCGCGAATTCGGGGAAGTGGCTGACCAGTTTTTCCAGATATGTCACAGCATACTCCGGCTTGTCCTGATTGGGCTGCTGGTAGAACGCCGCCAGGATGCTATGCAGCCACAGTGCCTCCGGGTCGTTGCTCAACAGGCTCAGGTAGTAATCCGTCTTGGCAGGCAGTTGCCGCCACTGGCTGTGGACATGGGCCTCATAATCGGGCGCAGCAGTCAGCGTGGGGTCCAGTTGGACAGCACGTTCAGCGGCAGCATTGGCCTCATCCAGCTTATCCTGCTGGGCCCAGTAGATCACCTCATAAACGTAAGGGGTACCTGAGCCTGGTGCCAGGGCTTTGGCCTGATCGATCTGGGCCCTGGCCTCATCCAGGCGCATTTGCGAGGCATACAGGCTGCTCAAGTGCAGGGCGCCGTCCAGGTTGCCCGGCTCCGCGCTGATGGCCCGCTGGAAGAGCAGTTCGGCAGTGGACTGGGCTGCCGCGTCATCAGGGTTCTCCTGGAGATAGAGGTCTCCCCAACTCACGAGCGGCAGCGCTTTATGGCGCAGGGCCTCCGAGGCTGCCTGATAGACCGCTTTGGCCTCATCGTTGCGGCCCTGGCGCACGAGCACAGCAGCCAGCCAGACGCGGGCCTCGGCGTCAAGCGGGTCCGCAGCCACCGCCTGGCGATAGCTGGCCTCGGCGGCGCTGAGCTGGTTCAGCGATTCATCCATGACGCCCAGCCCCAGCCAGGGGTCAGCGCTGGTGTGGTCAAGCGCAGCGGCCTGGTTAAATTGGGCCGCCGCGTTGTCGTAGCGGTCCTCGACGATCCAGGCGCTGCCCAGGGCGATGTAAGGGTCGGCGTTGCCAGGCTGGAGATCAACCGCCTTTTGGAACTGGGCCAGCGCGTCGGCCCAGCGATTCTGCAGATGCAGGACCTGGCCCAGGGCGATGCGCAAGAGGACGTTCCCCGGCGCCAGGTCAAGGCCGCGATTGTAGCTAGCGGCGGCGTTCTCCAGGTCGCCCAGTGCGCGATAGGCATTGCCCAGGCCCAGGCGCACGAAGCCGGCGCCGGGATGCGCGCTGGCGAGGGCGTTGAGATCGCTGACTAACTGCTGCGACTGCCCCAAGAGTTGGGCCACCCCGGCCAGGTTATCGTAAGCCGAGAGAAACAGGTCAGGCTCCAGGTCAATCGCCTGGAGGTAGGCCGCCCTGGCGTCGGCGAAGGCCCCGCGATTGCGATAGTAGTCGCCCAGGGCGCTGGCGATCTGGCCGGAGCGCGGCGCCGCCGCCTGCCCGGCGCGCAACTGGCTGAGCGCGGCGTCAAACTCGCCCTGGGTCATCAGGAAGTTGGCATAGGCCACATAGCCATTCGCATCACCCGGCTCCAGGCTGACGGCGCGAGCATAGTGCTGGCGCGCCGCGGCGACGTCCCCTTGGCGCTGCTTCAGATCGCCCAGGGCGACCTCCAGCGCCGCGCTCACCGGGCTGGCGTTCAGCCCGGCCAGGAGGACATCCTGCGCCTCGTCCTCCTGGCCCTGCTGGATGTACAGGCGGCCCAGGGAGACGTAACTGCCAGCGTAGCCCGGATCAACGGCCATCGCCTGGTGGTAAGCGGCGATGGCCCGGTCGGGCCGGTTCGCCAGCGCCTCGGCATCGCCCAGGCGGGTCCAGGCCCAGCCAGAGGCGGGCGCGACCTGGGTCGCCTGGCTCAGGAGGTCTCGCATCTCCGCCACGCGCCCGCGGCTCTGCAACAGGCCGCTGAGCGAGATATAGCTGGCCGGATTGGTTGGGGCTACCGTGATGCCCTGGCGGTAAGCCTCCTCGGCCTCATTGAAGCGCCCTTGCTCACGGTAGGCCTCGCCGCTGGCGATGTAAGCCCCAACATAGGTCGGGTCAAGCTGGATGGCCTGCTGGAACTGCGCCTGGGCCTTGTCCAGCGCGCCCCTCTGCTTGTAGACCTGGCCGAGGCCGGTGAGGGCAGTGCCGGAGGCCGGGTTGCGGCTGAGCGCGGCCTGGAACAGGCTCTCCGCCTCGGTGGTGCGGTTAAAGCGCAGGCGCAGCTCGCCCAGCCGCACCAGCGGCGTGGGGTCCAGCGGCGCCACGTCGGCGGCCTGCTGGTAAGCCTGGGCGGCCTGATCCCAGTGCCCCTGCGCCAGATAAGCATCGCCCAGCGCGAGATAGGCCCCGGCGCGGGAGGCGCTGATATCCGTTGTCCAGGGGCCTTGTTCAGCGGCGCTGCGGTAACTCTCGGTCGCCCTGGCGAATTGCCCCTGTTGGAGCGCTAGGTTGCCCTGGGCCAGCAGGAGCTCAGTCGCGCCTGGCAGCAGCGATTGGGCTTCCGCCAGGGTCGCTTCGGCCTCCTTGAGGCGGAGCGTGGCGGCGTAAAGCTGCGCCAGCGCGATGTACCCATCCGGTTGTGTCGGCGCCAGCGCCTTCGCCTGCTTAAGTGCCGCTTCGGCGGGCTCGTTCTCGGCCCGCAGGCGGTGGGCCTGGCCCAGCCCGATCCAGGCGGGCAGGTAGCCAGGGTCCACGCGGGTGGCCTTCTGATAAGTGGCAATGGCGTCGTCGGGTCGGTTACGCATCCGGTAGAGATCGCCCAGCGCAGTGAGCGCACCTCCGGAAGCGGGCGCGGTCTCTACCGCACGCTGAAGTTCCTCCTCGGCCTGGTCAAACTGGCCCTGCTGTTGGAGCGCCCCGGCCAGGCCGATCGCGCCAAGCGGGTCAGAGGCGTCGGCGGCACTGGCCGCGCGGAAGGCGGCCTCGGCGTCGCTGATCCGCCCCTGTGCCAGGTCCAGTTGGCCCAGCGACACATAGGCAGAAACGTAGCCGGGGTCGGCCTGGGTGGCCTGCTGGTAGGCCGCCCGCGCTCCGGCAATGTCGCCTTGCGCCTCTAACACCTGCCCCAGCGCCTCATGTGCTTCGCCATCCATCGGCGCAACCGCCACCGCCTCTTGCAAATGAGCTTCGGCTTGGCTGAACGCCCCCTGGCTCAGCCAGACCTGGCCGAGCGCGATATAGCCCGCCGGGTTTGTCGGTTCCGTGCCAATCGCCTGCTCGTAGAAGGCTTTGGCATCGTCCAGGGTGTTGCGCTGCACGGCGAGGGCGCCCAGGTTGAGCCAGGGCGCCGCCTGCGACTGGTCCAACGCCGCCGCCTGATGAAAATAGGCCCCCGCCCGCTCAAACTCCCCGCGCGCCTGCGCCACCTGCCCCAGCCCCAGCAACCCCGCCGGATTCCCAGGCTCCAGCCGCTTCGCCGTCTGGTAAGCCTCCTCTGCCTCCGCGTACTCCCCCCGCTGGCGGTAGGCCTCGCCCAGGGCCAGCCAGGGGGAGGCTTTGCCGGGGGCCAGGGCCTGGGCCTTGCGGTAAGCCAGGAGGGCCTGCTCCCACTGCCCCCGCGAGCGCAGGAAGGCCGCCTGCGCCAGAAACGCATCCGGCGAGCCAGGCAGGGCCTCAACCGCCTGCGCATACGTCTGGGCGGCCTCGTCCACGCGCCCGGCCTGGAGCAGGAGCTGCGCCAGGCCGGTGTAGGCGTCCAGCGCGCGGGGGTCTAGCGCCAGAGCGCGGCGGTAAGCGTCTTCGGCCTGGGTGCGGTTGCCGCGGCGCTGTTCCAGCCTGGCCAGCCCGATCAGGCCGGTGGCGTCGGCGGGCTGAGCAGCTATCCCTCGCTCATAGGCAGCACGCGCATCGTCAAACCGGCCCAGTGCAACGAACAGGTCGCCGGGCTGTGTGTACGCCGGCAGGTAGGCCGGGTCCACCTCCGCCGCCTTCTGGTAGGCAGCGATGGCCTCTTCCGTGCGGTTATGACTGCGGTAGAAATCCCCCAGGGCGACGAGCGCCGCGCCAGAGGCGGGGGCGCGTTCCACCGCAGCGCGGAGGGTGGCTTCCGCCTCATCCATGCGCCCTTGCATCTCCAACACCTGCGCCAGGTGGATCAGGCCGGTCGGGTCAGAGGCATCGGCGGCACTGGCCGCGCGGAAGGTGGCCTCAGCCTCGCTGAGCTGGCCCTGGCTCACCTGCAACTGGCCCAGTGAGATGTAAGCGGAGACGTAACCGGGATCCACCTGGATGGCCTGCTGGTAGGCCGCCCGCGCTCCGGCAACATCGCCTTGCGCCTCCAACACCTGCCCCAGCGCCTCATGTGCTTCGCCATCCATCGGCGCAACCGCCACCGCCTGGCGGACCTCATCCCTGGCCTGCTGGTAAGCCGCCTGGCTCATATACAGGCGCCCCAGCGCGATGTAGCTGGCCGGGTCCATTGGCTCCCTGACCCTGGCCTCCCAATAGGCGTCTTCGGCCTCCTTAAGCTGATTCCGCTGCACGGCGAGGGCGCCCAGGTTGAGCCAGGGCGCCGCCTGCGACTGGTCCAACGCCGCCGCCTGATGAAAATAGGCCCCCGCCCGCTCAAACTCCCCGCGCGCCTGCGCCACCTGCCCCAGCCCCAGCAACCCCGCCGGATTCCCAGGCTCCAGCCGCTTCGCCGTCTGGTAAGCCTCCTCTGCCTCCGCGTACTCCCCCCGCTGGCGGTAGGCCTCGCCCAGGGCCAGCCAGGGGGAGGCTTTGCCGGGGGCCAGGGCCTGGGCCTTGCGGTAAGCCAGGAGGGCCTGCTCCCACTGCCCCCGCGAGCGCAGGAAGGCCGCCTGCGCCAGAAACGCATCCGGTGAGCCAGGCAGGTTGGCCAGCGCCCGCTCGTAAACCTCAGCGGCCTCGGTGAAGCGGCCCTGGACGATGTAGGCGCTGGCGAGTGCGGAGTAGCCCATCAGCTCGGTGGGGAGCGTGGCGATGGCGCGCTCGGCGTAGCTGACGGCATCGTTCAGCCGCCGCTCCTGAAGCGCCAGCGTGGAGAGCGTGGTATAGGCGTCGGTCCGTTGTGCGGAGGCGAGTTGCGCGGCGGCAGCCTGGTATTGGGCCGAGGCCCGCTCGCGGTCGCCCTGGGCCTGGTACATCTCGCCGAGCTTAATCAACCAGGCGGGGTCAATGTCCGCTGCCTGCCGATACCAGCGCTCGGCCTCGGCCAGCTTCCCTTGCTGTTCAAGCAGATCGGCGAGCGCGCCCATGATGGCTGCCGCTGGAAGCGGCTCCAAATGGCTGAGGGCACTCTCATAGCTGGTCCTGGCCTGATCCGCCTGGCCGCGCCGAATATCAACCGTGCCCAGGCCCAGGATGGCTTCAGGTCGCCAGGGAAGGGCCTGGAGCGCCTGCTGGAAGGCGGCAATGGCGTCCTCTAGTTGCGCCTGGCGGAGGGCGACCTGACCTGCACTGATGTAACTCCTGACGTAGCCGGGGTCGCGCTCAATGGCCTGCTGGTAGGCCGCCAGCGCCTTGTCCCTCTCCCCTGCCTGCAGATAGGCGTTCCCCAGGGCGATGTACCCTGCGCCGGAGTAGGGGCTGGCCTGGATAGCCTTCTCGTACTGTGCGATAGCGCCCTGGAGGTCACCTTCGGCGAGCACCAGGTTGCCGATCTGCAGCAGCGCTTCGTTGCCCTGAGGCTGAAGCGCAACCGCGACGTCGTAAGCTGCCCGCGCCTGAGGAGAGAACTTTGAGCCCGGCATACTGCCGGTGTAAGGGGGCAGCGGCTGCATTCCCTGGACAACGGGGACGTTGAAGCCCCCGTGATTGGCGCTCTCAAAGGCGCTGCGGGCGGCATCTGACTGCCCCAACTCGCGGTACAGGTTGCCCAGCGCCAGGAATGGGCCGGGGTCTTGCGGGTCCACCTGGGTCGCCTGGCTATAGGCCAGGACAGCCTGGGTGACGTCGCCCTGCGCGGCGTAAGCGTTGCCCAGCGCGGTGACCACATTGGAGGCATAAGGCGAAGCCAACATACCCTGCCAGGCCCAGCCGATAGCCCCACCGAAGTCGCCCTGCTGGATGTGCAGGGCCGTCAGCCCCACGTAAGCGGAGGCGTCCAGCGGGTTGACGATAACAGCCTGGCGGAAGTTATCCGCGGCAGCCTGGTACTTCCCCAGAGTTTGTTTGAGGCCGCCCAGGAAGGCCGCCGCCTGCGTGTTGACCGGCTCCAACGCCCGGGCGCGCTCGCCCTCGCGCAGGGCGTCATCTATCTGCCCCAGCATGGCATACGCCTGGGCCGCGGCCAGGACCGGCCCGCTGAAACCGAGCCTGTAGCCGGGGAGCGCCTGTATCTCGGCCAGCGCAGTCTGGCTGCCGGAAACAAGCTTGAGGTCCTGGACCAGCGAGGCATACGCCGGGCTGATCGGATTCAGGGCCACCGCCTGGCGGTGGCTGTCAATCGCCTCAGCCGTCCGCCCCTGGGCCTCGTACACCTGCGCCAGCGCAAAGTGGGGCAGGTCGCTCCACATCTCAAAGCGCTGGCCTTCACGGGCTACCGCCTCGGCTGTGGCATAGTCGCCCAGGTTGATGTAGGTCTGCACCAACGCCAGATAGGCCACCACGCCCGGCTTGAGCGCCAGCGACTGCCGCAGGGTCTGGATGGCGTCCTGATTCCAGTTGATGGCCGAGTACAGCGAGCCCAGGTTGAGGTAGAAGAGCGAGCCGTAGGGCGTGGACCTCTGGCCGAGGGAGGTCTCATAGGCGTAGCGGGCCAGGCTGAGATTGCCCTGGGCGCGTTCGGCGTCGCCTAGCGCCTGCCAGAGGCGCGGGTTCACCGGGACAGGTTTGAGCGCCTGAGTGTAGGCGTCCACCGCCCTGGCGTAATCGCGCTGCAGCGTGTAGGCATCGCCCAGCATGGCCCAGGGCTGGGCCTCGTCCGGCGCGGCAGCGGTGGCCGCCCGAAAGTGCTCAATGGCCTCGTCCAGCCGGCCCTGGCCCTGGTAAGCGCGGCCCAGGCCCAGGTGGGCCAGCACGGGCGCCCCTTTCCCCTGGGCCAGCGCTTCGTGGAAGTGCGCAATCGCCTCATCCCAGCGTTCCGCAGAGAGGGCCGTGTTACCAGCCACAATAGGATCGTTTGGATCGGTGGCATTAACGCGGTAGAGTCCGAACTGATCGCTGCGGGTGATCTGGGTGAATTGCTGCGGCAGGTAATGGAGATAGATCTCCGCCGGGTGGGTGCGGCGGACCAGGATCAGGCCCGTGTTCCAGCGCCGAAGATCGCTCAGCGTCTCCGCGTCCACCGCCTGGGAGGCGCTGAACTCGTTCACATCCTGCATTCGCTGTATGGCCTCCTGCACGCGGCTGGCCGGGAAGCGGTTGATCGTCCCCGTGCCGTAGTACTCAATGGGATAGGCGTTGGCCGCGTACATGGGGATGCACAGGTTCATGTCGGGTGTGGAGAGCACCACCGTGCCGCTGCCCACCACGTCATCCAACTGGCTGAGCACGGGCGCAGCATACAGACAGCGGCTCAGTTCGGGGTCGGCGCGCAACTCCAGCAGATAATTGACGCCTATCCAGAGCTGGCGGTTGAGTGCAACGGCGATGCCAATGAGGGTCAGCGCGGGTGCCACTGAGGATAGGAGACGAAAGACGGAGGAGGGGTCTGGGCGTTGGGCGCGAAGCCTCCCCACGATCCACTCCACAGCCGCCCATACCGCCCAACACATGGCGATCACGCCGACGAGGGTAGCAGGCCAGGCGAAGCGATGTACGATCCAGGGCGTAGAACGGCTGGCGATCAGCACCATGACCGGTGGCACCAGCAGAAGCAAGGGCTCCAGGATGAGCGTCCCGGCGATGAGCTGTCCGGCGACCTGCTTACGCGCCTGCCACAGCAGAAGCGGCAGGCCAAGTATGGGAATGATAACGATATATTGCAGAAAGATGCGCGGGTGGACAATAAAGCTCCCATCTGGGAGGATCCACAGCCGATAGTTATAAACGACCAGGCGGAGGCGTTGCCACAAGGTCGGATCGCGCGTATCCGTAAGCGTGACCGCCACCAACGGTGCGTCTGGCGAGGTGGCCTGGATAAGTGGCAGGACCAGGCCCGCGATGGTGGGGATGGCCATCAGCACCAGAGGGATCAGCGTGCGCCGGTTGCGATTGAACAACAAATGCAACAGACCGAAGCCCGCCAGCGGGATGCCCGCCAGGATAGAGCCAATGGTGTGTACAGTGGCCGCGGCGAACAGGACCAGAACGGCAAGGATATACGTGTGGCGGCGGGGGCGAACAATATAGCCGATAGGCCAGGCGATAGTCAGCGGCATCAGCACGTAGCGCGCGGCGAACTTGTCCTGCCCAATGCGGCTGAACAGGCCGAAGCCGATCAGGTCCAGTTCGGTCGTCAATACGCTGATGATCAGGCAGAACCCGATCAGGCTGAACAGCGCCTGGTTACGCCGCCCGAACAGGCGCAAGACCAGCGTGTAGAAGCCCAGAAGCGCGATCAGGGTGAGCGGCGTGCGCAACAGGACGTAAAAGGTGACCGCATCCAGGCCGGAAAGCCAGGTCATGACCGCCAGGTTGAGCGGCCAGGTGGTGAAGTCAGCCCGCGAATTGGGCGGGATGCCCGCGCCATGGATCGGCTCCTGCTCGTTAATATGGGCCACAACCAGGTCATCCTGCACATAGGCCAGCGTGTTGAGGTCATCCGAGCCGATGGGCGCGTTCAGCGAGATCAGCGTGACGGCGGCCACGGCCAGCAGCGTCAGCCCCACCAGCCAGCGGTTCAGCGGCTCGTCCTGGTCACGGCGGCCCTCAGCCTCATCGTCAGGCGCGCCCGGCCAGCGCGCCTCGCGGATGACAGCAGCCAATATGAGGACCACGCACAGGCCCAGGGAGGCCCACAGCATGACCGCCAGGTTGAGATTGAACACAATAACGACCAACCCAGGAATGGACATCAGGCCCAGGCTGGCGACGAAGTAGGTGGGCAGGCGCGTTATCCAGCTTCCGCCGATGCGCAACACGCGCACGGCCATGGCACCGGGCAGCATAAAGAGTATCACTGCCGCCAGCGTTGCCACGCCGTGCCACAGGTTCTGGGTGAAAACCGGCCCGGCGAGCAGCATGGGCGCAAGCGTCAGACGCGCCAGAGCAAAGGCTGCGGCCACAACCAGACCGAACGGTAACTCCGGTAAAGAGCGTAAAAGACGTAACACGGGATATTTACCTGGCCCTTCGCTAGTCCACATTAGGCGTACCCCAGGTCCTTCAGCCGTTCCAGGACCTCCCCCTCCTCACTGGCCGAATACACGCCATCCGGTGCTGGCAGCCCGTCCTCCGTCCTCCGTCGTCCGTCGTCTGCCGTGACCATCTGGCGCGCCGCCAAAAACTCGGGCAGGAATGCCTGGGCCATCACCTGGCCGTCCATACCCGCCGGGATGGGATGGCCCAGAAGATACAGGATCGTGGGCGCCAGGTCCAGGATACTGTGCGTATCCAGGCGGGCGCCGCGCCGGATACCCGGCCCATACAGCGCCACCATGCCATCCATACGGTGATGGGCATTGAACAGCGGCGATGAACGCATCAGCGCGTTGTTGCCGAACTCATGTCCGCCGAAGCCCACATAGGCTTCATCGCGAGCCGTGAAGATCACGTCAGGCACGCGGTCGGCATACGGACCTTGATGCAGCTCCTCGCGCCGATAGACCTGCTCCACAACCGGCTGGCCGGTCGTCTCGTCGCGCCACTGCATCAGGCGATACATAATCTCCTCGCGCACCATCTCATATTCATCGCCCGGCTCCACGCAGCCCTGCGGCTCGCGCCCCTTCAGGTTGATGTAGAAGCCGGTGGTGTAGCCTCCGAGGGCATAGGCCCTGGTGCGCGGCCAGTCCACGTCGGCCCAGGAGAGGAACAGGCGCTGCGCCAGCGTCGTTCCCCCCTGGTTGCCCATCTTATCCTTGATCAGGCTGGTAACCTGGTCCACCATACCCAGGCGCAGGGCGGCAGCCAGATTGAGCATGTTTTCCGGCGTGAGGCCGATCTGGAACAGGGCCCGCTTGACCCGCGTGACAGCATCCTGCTTGAAGTGCATCAACCCATGGCTGACCAGCCAGTTGTTCAGATACAGGGATTTGTATAAAGGCCCCGCGCCGTGATCGGACATGATGATCACCGTCGTGCGATCATCCACCCGCTCCAGGAGCGGTTTAAGGCTGATGTCCACCAGCGCGTAGATGTCGGGGATCACCGAGCCATACCGCTTCGCGCCCTCGGGGGTGTACTCCGGATGGGCCGGGTCCATGTACTTCCAACACTTGTGCTGGATGATGTCGGTCTCCATGAAGACCAGGATCATGAAGTCCGGTTGATACCTGTCCCATAGATATTCGGCGGTGCGACAGCGCATGGGGATGGTCTCGTGCATCCCGGCGATAGCGCGGCTCAGGTTCTCCTTGGAGCGCGTGCCGAAGACCCGATAGCCGCCAACGGCCCGCTTAAGCTCGTCCTTCAATTCCGCCGGATAGGCCCAATCGGCCTCATCCGAGGGCGTGTCCATGCCGCTGATAAGGAAGCCATTAACTGGCGTTGGCGGATACGTCTCTGGCACATTGATCACGCCGACCTTACCGCCGTGCTCGCCAATGATCTGCCACAACGTCTTGCCTATGCGTCGGCGGCTGTTCGTCGGCGCCAGATCATAGCTCTCAGGCCGCCGGTACACATGATCGTACACGCCGTGCTTGGCCGGGAGCATGCCGGTGGCGAACGACGACCAGGCCGCCGGGCTGAGCGGCGGATTCACCGTGCGCAAAATACCCACAGCCCCATTCGCCATCAACCGGCCCAGGTTGGGCATCCGCCCCTCGGCCACCCAGCGTTCTACCCATGTCAACGGCGCCGAATCAAGACCGATGACTAATACACGATCAGACATTATTCGTTATCCTCCTGACAGCAGACGAGACGGATAGTGGATGGCAGTGCGTCATCCGTCGTCTAACCCCTTTTCCATAACTCTCTCAAAAACCACCCCGCTGGCCGCCGCCGATGCGCCAGGATGAAGCGGCGCTTGGCGGCGAAGCGCGGGAAGTAGCGCAGCGCCGCGATGAGAAAGCCCGCCCAGGCAAACGCGGCCAGCCCCAACATATTCAGGATGCGCTGCGGCCAACTGAAGCGGCTGGCATAAGCCATGACCTTGAACGGTCCGCCGAACAGAACCACCGGTAAATAGAGCAGGAACTCGGACAGATACAGGTTCTTGTAAAAGGTGATGATCTTGTTGCGTTGCAGGCGCAACAGCCGCCGCGCCTTCGTGCGGATGTTGTTGAGATTCACCTGCGTGTTGAAGGGGTGGCGGTGATAATAGGCCGCTCGTGGCACCGCCAGCACCTTGTAGCCCAGCGCGTTGACACGGAAGCCCAGATCAATCTCATCGCAGTCCAGGTAATAGTCGCCATCCAGCAGATAGCCGCCGATCTCCTCCAGGATGGACAGGTCCAGCGCGGCGCTGGCCCCCGCGACATGCAGCGTCTGCACCGGATCGCTGTCCGTCGCCACCCAGGTGGGCCGGATGAAGCCCAGGCGGGTCATGTCGTGATAGGCCGCCGCTTTGGGCGTCGCCCGTGTGGCCAGCCCCTCCTCGTAGCCGGGATCACCGGGGATAAGCATGGCGGCGTGGCACACCTTGACCTGCGTGTCCTCGTCCATCGGCCTGAGCAGTTCACGCAGCCAGGTGCGCGGCACGACCGTATCGGCGCTCAACATGACCACGCGCGGCGCATTCACGGCCTTCAGTCCCGCGTTGTTCCCCGCCGGATAGCCGACATTGGGCATGAGCCGGACGATGGTCACTTCGGGGTAGTGCCTCTGGACCAGCTCTGCCGAATTGTCCTGCGAGCCGTTATCCACGAAGATGACCTCATACTCCTGGCGGGGGACATCCTGGTCCAGCACCGAGCCGATGCAATCCAGGATCATCGCCGACTCGTTGTAGCCCACGATGAGCACGCTGGCCTTCAAAGTGTCACCCTGAGCGAAGCTGGCCTTCAAGGTGTCACCCTGAGCGAAGCGAAGGGTCTCCTGAACATACATTGGGGATGCTTCGCTGCGCGCAGCATGACAGACCTGCAGAGATGGAGGACGGGGGTCTAAAACCGGGTTAAAACCCGGTACTGGTTGCAGCCTAACTGACATAGCCCAGGTCCCTCAGCATCTCAGTGAGCGCGGCTTCTTCTTCAGCCGTATAGACCTGCCCGGCGTCGCCGCCGTTGCCGCTGACGATGCCCGTCTCATACTGGGGGGCAGCCTGCCCGGCCTGCCCCAGTGCCTGCATGAGCACCTGCCCATCCACGTCGCGCGGGATAGGCACGCCCATGAGGTGGTAGATCGTCGGCGCCAGGTCAATCAGGCGGGCGCCGGTGATCTCCACGTCCTGGGGGATGCCCGGCCCCTTGAGCATGAAGATACCGTTCATGTGATGGTGGGCATGTGTGCCATACAGATGCTCAAACACCGTGTTGGAGCCGAAGTCGGACAGGCCCATCGCCTTGTAGAGCATCCCCCGCGTGAAGAAGAACAGGTCCGGGGCCTTATGGGCGTACTTGCCCTGATACAGTTCCGAGCCGCGCCAGATGCGCTCCACCACCGGCTCGCCCGTATAGGGGTCGCGCAAAGCGCGCAAGCGCTCCTCCAGCTTCGCCAGCACCGCCTCGTACTCCGCGCCCGGTGCAACGATGCCTTCCGGCTCGCGCCCCTTCAGGTTGACGTACATCTGGCCGAAGTTGCCCATGGAGTACACCGTCGTGCGCGACCAGTCCACATCGTCCAGCGAAAGGAAGGCCTGGCGCTGCATTTCCTCCTGTTTGGCACGGCCCAACTGGATGATGCGACGGGCGAGGCCGGTCTTGAAGCCGATGTTCACGGCATTGCGATAGTTGAAGCCCAGGCGGAAGGCCAGCCAGCGCAACCTTGTGCGGGCGTCGCGCTTGAGATGCATGAAGCCCTCGCGCAACAGCCAGATGTTGAAGTTGATGTACAGGCGCAGCGGGCCGAAGCCGTGATCGGACATGACCATGACGTAGGTGTTCTCATCCAGGCGGGCAAATACTTCGGCCAGGCGCTTATCCAGATCGCGCCAGAACTTCAGGATGACGTTGCCGTACTTCTGGATGTTCTTGTCGTTGGGGTTGTACTCAATGTGATTGGGGTCAAAGTAGTGCCAGAAGGCGTGCTGAAGCACATCGCTCCCCAGGATGTGCAGCATGAAGAAGTCCCAGGGCCTGGCCCCCATCAGGTACAGGGCGGCGTCAATCTTGTTGTTCATGATGGCCCACTCTTCGTTGATCAGGCGCGAGGGGTCATCCTGGAGATATTTCTCCGTGTGCTGCAACAGATAGCGCCCCAGCTTCTGGTTCAGTTCATGCTCCAGCTCCGGCGGGTAGGTGAAGGTCACCTTCGTGCGCGGGGTGAGCAGGCCCGTGACCAGGAAGCCGTTCACCGGCTCCGGCGGGTAGGTGAGCGGGACGCCGAGCACGCCCACGCGCCTGCCGCTGTCGCTGAGCACGCGCCAGATGCTGCGCCCATCTATATCCAGGCGGCTATGCAGCCGCTGCCGGTAGCTATTCGGCTCGCGCCCGAAAAACTCCAGCAGGCTGTGGTTCTCCGGCCGCTTGCCGGTCATGAACGAGGCCCAGGCCGGGCCGGTCAGCGGCGGATAGGTACTCTCCAGCGGGCCGTGCACGCCAGAGCGATACAGCGCCCGCAGGTTGGGCAGTTCCCCCTGCTCCATCCAGGGGCGCACTAAATCAAATGTCCCCCCGTCCAGGGCCAGGACGAAAACCTTTGGCGATTGGCTTTGACCGTTCTCTGATGGCATCCGTTCCTCCAGGCATCACGTGTCAAACGGCCTTCACGGCTCACGTCTGACGTTTGACGTTTCTCCCAAGATCGTCTCTGCGACGCGCTTCCCACTCAGAATCGCATCGTCTGTCCATAGATAGGCCCATTCCCCATAGCGGCCACAATAATGGATACCCTGGTCTCGCAGGTAGCCATGCACCACCTCCAGCGCGGGGGCGCGGTCGTGGTCAAAGATCACGTTGGCGTAAGGGATGACGCGCGCATCGCGGGCCAGGATGGTATCGTCCGGGCGCAACACGCCGATGCGTACGAGGCCCGCGATGGTCTGTTCCATCAGGTCATCCAGCGAGGCCCATAAGGGCTTGTAGCGCGAGAAGTAAATCTCCGCTTGGATGCCGCCGTAGCCCTGCGGGGCACAGGCCGGGCTGATGTTGTGCGGCAGGTTCACCCGCGCAAAGGGAATGTCTTCGTCATACACGTAGAACCAGTGATAGGGCGACAGATCGGCCCGGGCCACGCCCAGGCTGATCAGCACAACTGAGCTACAGGCCAGCCGCTCAGCGGCCTGGAGCACCTCTCGCGGCGCCTGAGGGATGCGGCGGATCAGTTCCGGCAGGGGCAACGACGAGACCAGGATGTCGTAGCCCGCCTCCTGGCCGTTGGCGAAGCGCAGCCGCCGTTGGCGCAGGTCCACCTGGGTGACCTCGTAGCCGTAGGCCACCGGCGCGCCCTGGGCCAGCCGCCGGGTGAAGGCGCCAAAGCCCCCGCGGCGCGGGTAGCGGAAGCGCGTCAGGTAGTGGTGTTGGGTCTCATCCGTATCGGTCGTCAGCGCCCCGCGCACGACATCGGCGATGCGCGGCGGGTATATGCGCGTCCCCACCCAATCGGTGGTCATCTGCTCGGCCTCCAGCGTCCAATACTTGCGCGTGTAGCGGAAGGTGAACTCCTGGCTGAAGGTCTTGCCCAGGCTGCGGATGCACCACTCGGCGTAATTCTGCGGCGGTGTGCCGTTGGGCGCAGTGTTGGCCTCAATCACATCCAGGATGCAACGTTCCACCAGGTCCACAGGCAGGCCGTGCAGGTTGCATTGTGCCGGGTGCTTCAGCCAGTGGCCCTGGTAATAGTTGCTGATGCGGGCGACGTGCTCGTCAAATTCGCCCTCAACGCTCTCGGCCAGGAAGTCACGCACAAAGGCGTTCTGGGTGAAGGAGACATGCGGCCCCTCATCAAAAGTGAAGGCCAGGCCCATGCCCCCGTCCCCCGCCGGCGAGGGGCGGAGGGTAAAGCTGGTGGCGTGGCCGCCGGCATAGCGGTTGCGCTCATAGACGCGCACATCCGCCCAGCCGCCCTGCCTCAGGAAATAGGCGGCGGAGAGCCCGGCCAGCCCTGCCCCCAATACAGCGACGCGTCCCCTCATGGCGTTCACGACCTTGCCCGGTAGCCGATCTTAAGATGCCTCACGCCTGCAAGGCCGGGTGCATCATCCAGGATGCGCCGCCCGTCCACCACGATGGGCATGCGCATGACAGAGGCCATCTCCGACCAGTCCAGGCTGGCGAAATCGCGCCAGCCGGTGGTGATCAGCACGGCATCCGCGCCCGTGAGCGCCTCGCGGGCCGAAGCGCACACGTCTATGCCGTCGCCGTTTGCGCCCATAAGAAGCCCGTGTTGAGCTGCGTTATCCGGGGTAATCATGGGATCGTAGCTGCGGACATGGGCGCCTGCCGCCTGGAGCAACTCCACCACGCGCAGCGCGGGCGAATCGCGCAGATCATCGCTGCCCGGCTTGAAGGTCAGCCCCAAGACGGCCACCGTCCGCCCTGTAAGCGAGCCGAGCGCGTGTTCGGCCAGCCTGACGAGCTGCCTGGGACGCTGATCGTTGATCGCCAGGACTGCGTCAAGTAACTCAGCCGGCGCGTTGACCGTGCGCGCATAGGCCCGCAGCGCTTTGACATCTTTCGGCAGGCAACTGCCGCCGAAGCCGCAGCCCGCCCGCAAATAGGTTAACAGGCCGGGGCGAATGCGTGCGCCATTGACGACCGGGCTGAGCCGCCTGTCCATATGCACCACGTCCATCACCGCCTCAATATCCACGTCCGGTGTCGCCTCGCAGAGTGCCGCCATCTGATTAGAGAACGAGATCAGTGTCGCCAGGAGCGCGTTGGAGGTGTACTTGATCATCTCTGCCGTGCGCGGGTTGGTCACGATCAGCGGCGCGTTGAAGGGCGCATATAGCTCGCGCATGACCTCCGCTGAGCGTTCGTCTATTGCACCCACGACAATGCGGTCCGGCTCCAGGAAGTCGGCGACCGCGTCGCCCTCGCGCAGGAACTCCGGGTTCATCGCCAAGCCGATGCTCTCCGGCCCCCGCCCTGCCGCCGTCCAGACCGCCGGGCCGACGACATCCTCTGTCGTCCCTGGGAGCACCGTGCTCTTGACGACGAGCACGCGATAGCCCGTGACCTGCCGCAGCGCGTGGCCGATCTGCCGCGTCGCGCCTTGCACCGCCTGCAAGTCAATCTCGCCGGTCGGCGCCGAGGGCGTCCCCACACAGATCAGGATCACCTGCGCATCGTGCACGGCGGGCGGCAACGCGCTTACCGCACGGAAACGGCCCGCCGCCAGGACCTGTTGCAATCGTTCCGGCAGGCCGGGTTCGTGCAGGGGCGAGTGACCGGCATTGATGGCGGCCACACGGCTCGCGTTAATCTCAACGCAGGTCACGTCGTGGCCCACCGTTGCCAGCCCAACGCCTGTCACCAGCCCAACGTATCCAGCTCCAATCACTGCCACGCGCATAGTCATGCAGCCTCTCCAACCACAGTTTCCTGGTAGGATCGCAGCGTCCGCGTTAGCCCCTCGCGCAACGAGACCTCCGGCCTCCAGGGGAAGCGGCTTCGCAGCCTGGTCAGGTCCGGGCAGCGGCGCTGCGGATTATCGGTCGTATAATGCTTATCCGCGCTGATCTCGTAGCGAATCTCCAGATAGGGCGGCCCGGCCACCTCGCGCATGAGCACAGCCAGGTCGCTCATGCTGATCTCCCCCTGGTCATTGCCCACATTGAACGCCTCGCCGTTCGCCTCCGAGAGCAGGACATGCCAGCAGGCGCGGATGGCATCGCGGATGTAGCAGAACGTGCGCGTGGCCCGGCCATCGCTGTAGAGCACAATCGGCCTGCGCTCCAGCGCGGCGGCCATCAGATCCGGGATGATGCGCCGGTCGTCAATACGCTGGCCGGGGCCATACACATTGAACGGGCGCACCCACTTGACCGGCGTCCCATACAACATGTGGTAGGTGTAGCACAGGGTCTCTGCCAGCCGCTTAGATTCATCGTAGCAGGCGCGCGGGCCGGTGCAGGAGACAAAGCCGCGATAATCCTCCGGCGTGGGGATCGCCTGCGGGTCGGGGTCGCCGTAAATTTCGCTCGTGCTGAAGTAAAGCATACTCCTGACCCCCTCGCGCCGCGCCAGTTCCAGCATGTGGCGCGTGCCGGACACGTTCACGTCAATGGTCTCCAGCGGATAGCGGCGGTAGAACGTCGGCGAGGCGATGCCCGCGCCGTGGATGATCCAGTCCACGCCCCCTATCTCCTCATAGGGCAGGGGCTGGCTCACGTCATGCCGGATAAACTGAATGTCTGGCCTGCCGCTCAGGTGCGCGATACGCTCAGGCAGGCCCGTCTTGAAATTATCTATGGCGATGACGCGGCAGTGCGGCACGAGCCCCCGGTCGTTAAGCGCCGCCACCGTATCCAGGAAGTACGAGCACAGGAAGCCGCCGCCGCCGGTGACGAGCAACGTCGTACCGGCCAGGGCCTCCAGCTTCTCGCCCAGGTCAGCCAGGATGATCTCAATATCCTCTTGGATGACGGAATTAAAACGCGACATGAGCTATTGGACCAACCTCTCGGCCAATTCCCGGTTCTGGCGGCACCAGGCGATGGTGCGCTCCAGCCCTTCGCGCAGGCTGACGCGCGGCGCCCAGTCCAGCAGACGACGGGCGCGGCGGTTGTCCCCCGATTGCAGCCACATCTCGCCCTCGCGATAAGGCACGGCGCCCAGCACCGCCTTCACCGGATGGCCCATGATCTCCAGGATCAACCTCACGACTTCGCGGATAGGCAGCCCCTTGCCGCTGGCGAGGTTGATCGTCTGCCCCACAGCGTCCGGGTAAGCCTCATCGGCGGCGCGGATGAAGCCCTCTACCACATCGTCAATGTAAACGAAATCCCGCTCCTGCTCGCCGCCGGTCATGCGCACGTCCTCGCCGGAGAGGGCCGTGAGGATCGTGTTGACCACCAGCCGACCGCGCCGCTCCAGCGGCCCGTAGATCATGAAGGGCCGCAGCCAGACCGTCGGCAGGCCATACGTCCGACCGTAGGTCTGGACCAGCAGCCCGGCGGCGGCTTTAGAGGCAGCATACACGTTTGTCGGCGCCGGCGGCCTATCCTCAGAGAGATCGCGGCCCGAACCGTACTCGGCGCAGGAGCCGGCGTACACAAATCGGGATATAGCCAGGCCACGACACGCCTCCAGCAGATTCAGCGTGCCCACGACGTTGCTTTGCACCATCTCCAGATGCGTGCTGGCGGCAGGGTTCACACCGGCTGCCGCCAGGTGATAGACAACCTCCGGCTGCCACCCGGCGATGGCCGCCTGCAATCGTTCCCTATCCAACAGGTCGCCGACCAGAACGGTATGGATCGGCACCTGGAGCGCCTGAAGGCGGAGCGCCCGGCCAGGGTCGCGCACCAGGACCGCGACGTCCATACCCTGGGCGATCAGCCTGCGGACCAGGTGGGCACCAAGGAAGCCGCTGGCACCGGTCACGAAGGCCCTACGCCCCATTCTTCCACACGCGCCAGGGCGCTCCCTTCGCCCACAGCTCATTCAGCAGGGTGAAGTCGCGGTACGTGTCCATAGAGTGCCAGAAGCCCTCATGGCGGTAGGCCATGATCTGGCGGTCGGCGGCCAGCCGCTCCAACGGCTGCTGCTCCAGCATCCCGTCTGGGTCCAGGTAGTCAAACACCCGCCGGTTGAAGACGAAGAAGCCCGCGCTGATCCAGCCGTCCACCTGAGGCTTCTCGCGGAAGCGCGTCACCTCACCGCTGCCATTCAGGTCAAGCACGCCATAGCGCGACAGCGGGCGCACGGTCGTCACCGTCGCCAGCCGGCCATGCGACCGATGGAAGGCCACCAGCCGGCCAATATCTATATCGCCGACGCCATCGCCATAGGTGACCATGAAGGTGTCGCCGGTGATATAGCGCTCCACGCGCTTCACACGGCCACCGGTCCCCGTCTCCGCGCCGGTCTCGGCCAGCGTCACACGGAAATCCTGCTCCTCGTGTGCGCCGTGGTACATCAGTTGGTGCTTGTTGCCCAGGCAGATGGTGAAGTCGTTGTTCATCGCCTCGTAATTCAAGAAGTATTCTTTGATCATATTGCCCCGGTAGCCCAGGCACAGGATGAAGTCGCGGAAGCCATAGTGCGAGTAAATCTTCATGATGTGCCACAGGATGGGGCGACCACCGATCTCCACCAGCGGCTTGGGGCGATACTCTGTCTCCTCACGCAGGCGCGTGCCCAGACCGCCACACAGAATCACCACAGGTATGGACATAAGATCACCTCACGCAAAAGCAATGAGCGTCAGGGGGATGGCCTTCCCGTTTCCCGCTGAGGATTACGTCCAGCCGCGGCGCCGGATCGCCATCATGCTGGCCAGGAACGAGGAGAAGATCATCTGCAGGCCGATGACGGACAGCGTCAGAGCGATGATTGAGAGCCGAACCCCAAGGGGGCTTTCAAAGCGCCCGTTCAGCCAGGCGATCAGCAGGGCCACATCGGCGATTGCACCGGCGCCGAAGATCAGCGCCCCTAACGCAATCCCACTCTCCAGGCGGAAGTGCCGGGTGAACCACTGGATCAGCCGGTCTTGACCCTGATCAATGTGGCTGGTCAGCGAGTAGAAGCGGCCAATCAGTCCCAGGGTGATGACCTGAAAACCGGCGATAGCCAGCAGGCTGCCCAGGAACATCCAGTGGAAGCCGAACGTCAGGCCATCAATTTGCAGCGGGCCAAAGGCCAGGAGGAACTGGATCAACAGCCCCAGGGCCATCAGCGCACTGCCAGGCCAGACAAACAGGTGCGTGGGGCTGTACAGGAGCATGAAACGCAGGTGGCGCCAGCCATCGCGCAGCGAGATCAGCTTGGATTCGCCGATGCGGGGGTAGTAGGTGATGGGCACCTCGGCCAGCTTCAGCCCGGCCTTGGAAGCGTTGATCACCATCTCCGAGGCGAACTCCATGCCGCCGGTCTGCAAATGCATACGCGGGTAGGCCGAGCGCTTGAAGGCCCGCATACCGCAATGCGCGTCGCCGATGCCCGTTTGAAAGAACAGGTTGAGCAGGCCCGACAGGATGGGATTGCCGATATAGCGGTGCGACCAGGTCATCGCGCCGGGCAGGATGTGGCCTTTAAAGCGATTCCCCATCACCAGGTCGGCGCCGTTGCGCAGCGGCGTCAGGAAGCGCTCCAGGTCGTTGAAGTCATAGGTGTTATCCGAGTCGGCCATGAGGACGTAGCGACCACGAGCCTCCTCAAAGCCTTTCATATAGGCATAGCCATAGCCTTTCAGCGGCTGAAACACGACGCGCGCACCATGCCGCCTAGCGATCTCCGCTGAGCCATCTGTGGAGCCATTGTCGGAGACGATGACCTCGCCCTTCAGGCCGTACTTCCTGAGTGCAGCCCAGGCCTTGTCCACGCACAGGCCAATGGACTCCGCTTCATTCAGGCAGGGCATGACAATGGAAACTTCCAGATCATCAACATTATCCGCCTCCACCTCAGTTCCCCAAGGCGTTAATGGTGATGTCCGGACCTCGTCAGAGATTTGCACGTTTCTTTCCCCCTTTCCCCGTCTGTGCTTGCCGCCTCTCAAGTGCCTCAGGCAAGCGGTTGTTAAATAGTTAAAAACCAGCAACAATCCGTGCGCTGACACTGCCGGACGTGGGCAGCGTAGAACTTCAGCGACCGAGGGAGACGGGATGTCCTGATTAAAGCAGGTGCGGTTATGCCGGGTAAAAGCTACAGTGCGAAGGATACGGGTAACATAACCACTGGTTGATTATCCTGGCGACTCCCCCTGTGTTTTGTGTTGGGGTTGCCCTTGTGCGACCCCTGGCAGCAACCCCATGCCCCTGTGCGAATTAGGACAGGCTTCTGGTGGTGCAACGTATCACCCGATAGAGTATAAACCGAACTAGTTAGAAAAGAACGGTTAAGCCGTTGAAATAGGGTTAGAAAATGTTAATCCATTGCCCGGCACAGTAATGGCCTTCAAGGTGTCACCCTGAGCCAAAGCCCTGAGCCGAAGCCCTGACCCTGAGCGAAGCGAAGGGGCAGCGAAGGGTCTCCCTTAGAAAGTGTTAACTCATTGCCCGGCATAGCCATACCACGCTCAGCTTAAGGGCGCTTCAAGAGCCGGTTAAGGATGTGTTAACTGTTGGATCAGGGGGACGTCAGGCGGAGGCGCGCCATAACTGGCCCAGCCGCCGATACATCTCAAAGTTGTAATAGGCCATCAGCAGGCTAAGCCGCAGGCCATGCAGCCCGTCGCGATAGCCGCGCAGGGTGATGAAGCGCCAATAGAAGTGGCGCACCGGTTGTGAGAGGTAATGGTGCGGCCTGGGGCGCACCCCTTGCTGATACAGTGTGCGAGCCTCGTAGTCGGTGTAACGGGCCTGTTTGGCCCGGAACTCGGCCAGCGTGGCGTAGTTGTAATGGATTAGAGGATGGCTCAGGTATCCGGCCTGGCCCTCCAGGATGACCAGTTCATGCACGGGGCGCGCCGGATCATAGCGGGCCGTGCCCCGGCGCAGTAACCGCATCTGATAGTCGGGGTACCAGCCCGCGCCCTTTGTCAACCGCCCGAAGATATAGTTATGGCGCGGCACCCACCAGCCGTTCTCCTCACGACCCAGCACACTGCGGACCTCGGCGGCCAGTTCCGGCGTGGCCCGCTCATCCGCATCCACAAAGAAGACCCACTCGGCCTGAACAGCGTCCAGCGCCGCGTTGCGCTGTTGGGCATAGTTGGCGAAGGGATGGTGTAGCACCCGCGCCCCGGCCTGGCGGGCGAGCTCCACCGTGCCATCCGTGCTAAACGAGTCAAACACGACCACATCGTCGGTCCAGCGCAGGCTGTCTATACACGCGGCAATATGCGCCGCTTCGTTATAAGTCAGGATCACCCCCGCCAGCATGTTCAGGTGATAAAGGCAGGTGGCCCTCTTCCCCTTTCCCTCCCTTAATCAGGGGAGGGGAGCGAGGGGAGAGGGTCGTCCGTCTTCCCTCCTCCCTCCTCCCTCCAGATGGCCGCCACCTCTGCGAAGGCAGCGAGTTGCGCTGTTAGCGTAGCTTCGTCAAGGCGGCCTTCACGATAGGCGCGGCGTGCCTGCGCTGCCTGGTAGCGCATCCCGGCCAGGACGAGGGCGCGCGCAAGCGCCTGGGTGAGCGGGCCGTAATGTTTGGCGTAGAGCCGCTGTCGGCTGCGCCACAGGCGGACGAAGGAGGTCGTGCGTATCTGGCCCGTGCTTTTGGCCGCGTAGTGGAGAATATGGGCGCGCGGCACACAATAGACGCGCCAGCCCGCCGCCTTCATGCGCATACACCAGTCAATCTCCTCACAATACATGTGAAAGCCCTCGTCCAACAGCCCCACCTGCCGAATGGCTGCGTTGCGCACAAGCATGGCCGCGCCCAGGGGGTGATCGATCTCAAAGGGGGCGCCCCTTTCATACAGCGCCCTGGGATAGCGCCCGTTGAGCCGCGACTCATACAGCCGCGCGGGCAGCGGGAACAGATCAAAGGCGATCTGCATCAGGCGCGGGAAGCGGAAGGCGCTATGCTGGAAGCTACCATCGCCGTAGAACAGCCGCGCCCCGATCACGGCGGCCCGCGGCGCCTTTTCCAGCCAGTCCACCATCGCCGCCAGCGCCCCCGGTTGCACCTCCGTATCCGGATTCAGCAGCAGGACCGCGTCTTCCCCGCTCTCCAGTGAGCGGCTCAGGGTGAGAATCTCGCGCAGCGCCTGGTTGTTTCCCGCCGCGAACCCTGGATTATGGCGGTTGGCGATCAGCTGGACCTGGGGGAACTGGCTCTGTACCATCTCCGGCGAGCCATCCACTGAGGCGTTGTCCACCACCCACACCTGCGCCTCCAGCCCGCAGCGGCCCAGCTCAGCGTATAGCCATGTCAGGCAGGCGGCCAGCAGATCGCGGACGTTCCAACTGACGATGACGACGGCGACCCTGGGCATCAGTGCGGCGCTATGGAGCCTGAATGTCAAGCCAATGGGGGTCCACGAAGTTGTTCAGCTCGGCGATCTCCACGCCTTCATGGATCAGGCCGGCCCAGAATTGCAGTGGGTTGCGCGGGGGCATCTCTACAATACGGATGCAACCGGTCACTGTAGCCCGCTTCCCCGGTGGTAGATACCAGAATTTGCCGACCTGAATCAAGTCCTGGCCACGCGTGCCGACCGCCCAGCGGAAGGGGTAGTTGCGCGGGCTGGTGTCAAAGTCAATCCCGACGCGCCACGCGCCCGCTTCTTCAGCATATCCAAGGCTATTGAAGTTCTGGTCGCTGTCATAACATGTCCCAGGCGGCGGGCCGCTCGTGCGGATAGGCACACTGCCGTAGTTCTCCACAACCAATGTGAAGGAGATCGTCTGGCCGATCACCACGCTCGTCGCCGACCACTGCACTGAAGTGCCGTCGGGTCGGGTGGCAATAATGTCAGCTCGTGGGACGCCACCATCGCGAATAGTAAGCTGTCTTGTGACACGCACACGCTGGCCAATGCGATCCTGGGCCTCAGCCACAACCTGATATGTGCCGTCAGGCAAGGGTTTCCCACCGAGCTTGATGCCCCCATCATACTCATACTCATGCCGCCCCGGCGCGCCCGGCGGGGTCTGGCGCTCAATTTCAGCGATCGCGTAGTGCTCGCCCGCTGGCCCCACCACATACACCTGCACGCTGTCCACCTGCTTTGTCAGGTGGTAGTTAATATGGACCACATCATCTATGCCGTCCCGGTTCGGTGTAAAGACATTGGGATAGACATTGAAGTCAAGCAGTTCGGGCAGAGCCGTATCGGCCTGGCGCACCTGGAGTGTGCCGCTGATCGTTTCGCTGACGCCGGCGTCGTCGGTCGCGGTGATGAACCAGGTGTAATCGCCATCCGGGAGGACGCGGGCGATGATCTCGCCGGGGAAGCGGTCATCCGGGCGGCGGAAGCCGTTGACCACACCGCTGAACAGGACCTGGTAGGGTTCCACCGGGCTGAGCGCGGTGGGGCGGTTGAGCGAACGGAGTTGATCGCGGCGGAAATCGTAGCGTGTGCCATCGCTGCCCACGAAGCTGATAGAAACGCGGGCATTGCGGGTGAGCGTGTAGCTGATCCGGGCCACGTCCTCCTGGCCATCGGCATTCGGTGTGATGCGGGCCGGGCTGATGCTCACATCACGCAAGAGGCGCGGATCGGCATATAACACCCAGCGGACTGCGCCCAAACCGACAATCAACACGGCCAGGGCGATCAGGATCGTAGGTAAACGCGCTGGTTTCATTCCAAATGATGTCCCGGCATCATCTGCAGGATGCCCGATCCCATTATAACACAACCCCCGGTCTTGCATAAAAACGCGCGCCTCTACCTCAAATGTATCCAGCTTCCCCTTGCGGGGGAGGGCTGGGGTGGGGGGAACACCCATTGATGTTACCCCTCCTGATCCCAACCCACGACCCGTTTGACAAGCTTTCTCCACTTGTGATATATTTCTCCTATAGAGGCCAATGCGGTCTTATTTATGTCTTATAAATGGCCCAATCAGGACATTCAACGTGCACGACACGGACATCCATGTGCATGTCGCCTTTTTGTTCGTGGGATGAATTCGCCTGAAGCCAGCGGAGGTGCTATAATCTTCCAGCATTTTCCGGGATTGTGCGCCATCATCACAGAGGAGAAATTGCATGGCTGAAGAGACATCCACACCGAGGAGGCTAACGCCGGAGGAGATCGCCCGGCGCAAGGCCGAGCAGGAAGAGCGCCGTCGCGCCCGCGAAGCAGCGAAAGCGGGCGGGGGCGCCTCAGCGGCTGTGGCCGGCGCTGCGCCTTCAGCGGAGGAAGCTGAGGCCCGTCGCGCGGCTCCCGAAGAGACAGCCGCCCCTGCCGCGCCCCCAGCGCCGGACGCTGCATCAGACGCTGCGCCCGCCCCAGGGAGCATCCAGGCCGCCACACCGCGCCCGGCGCCCGCGCCAGCCGCCCCTGCTGTGCGGCCTGCGCCCAGAGCGGCGCCCGCCGAGGCGGCAGCGGCCCCAACGGCAATCGCCCCCGGCATGACCCGGCGCGAGTTCCTGTATTACATCTGGGGCGCTTCCATGGCCCTGCTCACCGCCGAGGCAGTTGGCGCGGTCTTGTGGTTCGCGCTGCCCCGCTTTAAAGCAGGTGAGTTCGGCGGCACGTTCACGATAGACGTCGCCAGGCTGCCCCAGCCGGATTCAGGGCCGGTGCCGTATAACGAGGGCAAATTCTGGCTGGTCAATATTGGCCCCCAGGCCGCCCAAAAGAGACAGACGCGGGGCAACTCCCCTCAGGGCACCCGGCCCGGTATTGTGGCCCTCTATAAAGTCTGCACCCACCTGGGCTGCCTGTACAAGTGGGTGGATTTGAATAACCGCTTTGAATGCCCCTGCCACGGCTCCAAGTTTAACGTAAACGGCACCTGGATTGAAGGGCCAGCGCCGCGCAACCTGGACCGCTTTGTCATCCGGGCGGTGGATGCCAGCGGCAACCTCCTGGCCGAGACGCCCATCGGCGACCCGGATGCGGCCACCAGCGGCCCGGTGCCCGGTGACCCCATTGAGATCCCGCCAGGCACCGTGCAGCTCATCGTGGATACCGGCAAGCGCGTCAAGGGCGCGTCCCATGCATGAAGGAGAATACGAATGAGCACCGAGGCACCCGTTAGACCGCGCAACGAGCTGAAAGAGTACATTTACGAGCATATCCCCTTCCTGCGCGATGTTGAACAGAAGGGGCTGAAGCGGGCCATTTTAGCCAAGGCGGATGAGACGGTCGTCCGTATCACGGCGGGCCTGGGTGTCGCCGACATCCGCTCGGCCCTCCGCGGCGAACCGCCGCCCCGCCCCAACCCGCGCACCAAACCGCACACCGACGGCTTCATCCTCCACATCCGCCCCGCCTACTACCATAAGGATGTCACGGGCATTTACCCCACCTTCCGCCTGGGCTGGCTCTCCTTCTACTTCTTCATCGTGGAGACGATCACCGGCCTGTTCCTGATGATCTTCTACACGCCCTCCCCCCAGGCGGCCTACGGCAACATGCTCAACATCCTCTCCAACGTCCCCTTCGGGCGGCTGATGCGCGACATCCACCGCGTGGGCGCCGAGGCCATGGTCGCCATCGTCGCCCTGCATATGCTGCGCACCTTCATCACCGGCAGCTACAAGAAGCCGCGCCAGTTCACCTGGCTCACCGGCGTGATCCTGCTCCTGTTCACCATTTTCCTGAGCTTCAGCGGCTACCTGCTGCCCTGGGACCAACTGGCTTTCTGGGCGGTGACCATCGGCACGAGCATGGCCGAAGCCTCACCCACGCCCTGGCCGCTGAATGTGCTCTTGGGCCCCGACTTCATCGGCACGCAGGCCAACCTGCTGCTGCGCGGTGCGCCCGACATCGGCGCGGGCGGGCTGTTGCGCTTCTACCTGCTGCATGTGTTCATGCTGCCCTTGCTCACCTTCCTCTTCTTCTTCGTGCACTACTACAAGGTCGTCCTGCACGGCCACTCCCTGCCGCCGGAGAAGGAGCCCCTTGGGGAGGATACAGCCCGCAAGGTGCCCATGGACCGCCGCGTCTATTTCATCCCCGACATCCTGACCAGCGAGATGATGCTCACGGCGCTGGTGTCGCTGATCACCATCGCCATCGCGCTGTTCGTCCACCACGCGCCACTGGAGCACCACGCCGACCCACAGGCCACGCCACTGCACACGACGGCCCCCTGGTACTTCCTGTGGATCCAGGGGCTGCTCAAGCTCGGCGACAAGACCTTCTTCGGCGTGATCCTGCCCTTTGGCATCGTCTTCCCCTTCCTGGCCGTCCTGCCCTACCTGGAGGTCGCCCCCAGCCGCCGCTACGCCGACCGCCGCCTGGGCATCAGCCTGGGCTTGCTCTCAGCAGCCGTGCTGGTGATCCTGACCTGGATGGGCACGCCCGCCTACAAGGTGCAGACCTCCGCTGATCAGGAGATCGGCCAGATTCTCATCCCCGGCGAGCAGGTGGGGCCCGTGCGCGCTATTCCGTATGACCAGCTTATCTCCGGCGTGTACGACAATTACACCGCCCCGCCCAACGCACCCCAGTTGCAGGCTGTGCTCAATGAGCTGAAGCAATTGGTCACCCAACGCTACGCCCATGAACTCATCGGCGGGCAGGGCATCCTGGTTATAGAGGACTGGCAGACCGACTTGAAGAAGATCACGCTCCGCATTGTGTTCCAGGTGCCCAGGGCCCCCCAGAACCCGGCAGCCGGGCTGGAAGGCCGCACGTTTGAGAAGACGACCTACGTCCACCGCGATTCTAACTACGCAGGGGAGCATTGACCATGACTTTACGGGTGATGATCGGCACGCTCGCCGTCGTGTTGACGATCGCGCTGCTTACCTGGACCGCGATCAACGAGCCCGCGCGGATGGAGGCATTCGCGGCAGCCCAGGCCGGCCGCTCCATTGAGAACGGCGCGCTCCTGTTTGAGTCCAACTGCACATCCTGCCATGGCAAGCAAGGGGAGGGCATCCCCACAGTGGCCCCAGCCCTGAATACCCCGGCGCTGTTCAATGGCCAGCGCGTCCGCGAGGCCGAGTTCGCGGGCTCGGTCAGGGACTTCATTAAGCTGACCATTGCTGCAGGGCGGCCCATCCCTACCCAGGGGAGCATCTACTCGGTGCGTATGCCCACCTGGAGCCAACGCTATGGCGGCCCGCTGCGCGATGACCAGATTGAGGACCTGGTGAACTTCGTCATGAACTGGGGCAAAGCCTTTGAGGCTGCGGCCACGCCGGTGGTCACACCCACAGTGCCCGCCTTCCAGCCGGTGGGCACCGACCTGAACGTGCAGTTGCCGCCGGGCGATGCTACACGGGGACAGGCGCTGTTCAACAGCCAGCAGCCACTGGCGGATGGCAAGCCGGCGGGTTGCCAGGGCTGCCACGCTGGCGCTGCCGCCGGGAGCATTGCCCCGCCCATTGAAGGGGTGGCCACTCGCGCAGCAACGCGCGAGCCGGGCCTCTCGGCTGAACAGTATCTGCACAAGTCCATTGTTCAGCCGGATGCCTTCATTGTCCAGGGCTTCAACCCAGGCGTGATGCCCCAGAACTTCGGCCAGCGCATGAGCGCCCAGGACCTGGCCGACATCATCGCATACCTGATGACGCTCAAGTAACCTGAAACGTCAAGCGTTAAGCGCCCCAGTCACGTTTGACGCTTGACGAAAGGAGACCGCCATGCGGACGGCTGTTGGCCGTGTCACTCTGTTAGGCATTGTCCTGCTTGTGTTAGTCTGGGTCGGCCTGGTCCATGCGCAGGGGGGCGATCCGCAACGCGGCGCGCAGCTCTACGCGGAGAACTGCGCCATGTGCCACGGCCCCACTGGTCAGGGTCGCGTTGGCCCTCAGCTCAGCAAGAACTTCCCCGGCATCAATGTGGGCGCCGCGCTCAAGCAGATCATCTCCAACGGCGTCAAAGGCTCGGTGATGCCGGCCTGGTCGCAGGCCAATGGTGGCCCGCTTTCGGAACAAGATATTGACGACATCATCGCGTATATCGGCACCTGGGGCGGGGTCAGCGTGCCTGTGGCGCCGCCGCCCACGCCGCTGCCGGTCACCCCTCAGGTCGTGGCTGGCGTGACCGGCGACGCGGTGCGCGGGGCGAGGCTGTTCGCCGAAAACTGTGCCGCCTGTCACGGCGCACAGGCCCAGGGCCGGGTCGGCGTGCGGTTACAGAGGGATTGGCCCGGCCTCCGGCCCGATCTCGCCATCCGCCAGACAATTGCCAACGGCGTGCCGGGTTCGGTCATGCCCGCCTGGTTGCAGGCCAACGGTGGCCCGCTCTCCGAGCAGGACATCAACGACATCACCCTGTTCATCCTGAGCCTGAAGCCGCAGCCCCAGCCCCAGCCGACGCCAGCACCCACCGGCGGGATCAGCGGGACGACGGCGTTTATCATCCTGGTGGCGGCGGTGGTGGTGCTGATCGGCGGTATGCTGATCTTCCGCCCAGGCCGACACAGTTAGCCCGGTTGGGGACACTGATCCCCTCCCCCGTCAAGGGGGAGGGCCAGGGAGGGGGTGAATAGGCCCCCCACGCCGGTCCTTTCCCGCCCATCGGGAGGGGGGATAGGGGCGGAGCCTGATTGGGGGTAGAAGGATTACATGTTCCGCCCGCGCAGCCGCTGGCGCGCCTCGCGGCAATAGGGGCACTCCACATCGCTGTACTCGCGGCCACAGGTACGGCACACGCGCACGGGCACCGGGCGGTCGTCATCCAGCCGCCCGGCGATCAGCACAATCTCCTGGCCTTCAAACTGGCGCAGCCACAATCCCAGATCCATGCCTTCCACCTGCCAGTTGCCGCTGGCAGGGTCACGGAACAGCCGCCCCCGCAGCACACCCATCTCCATCTCGTGGGCCGTTGTCGCCAGCCGCAGGACATTCGCTTTGCGTAAGTTCATGCGCTTCTCTCCTGAGCGGCCTGGCGCAGGCGCTCGCCATACCATGCCTGGTAATACGCCCGGTACTCACCGCTCTTGATGGGCCGCCACCACCACTCGTTTTCCACATACCAGCGCACTGTCTTCTCCAGCGCCTGGTCAAACGTATGCTGGGGCCGCCAACCCAGCGCCTTGATGCGGCTACAGTCCAGCGCGTAGCGCCGGTCGTGGCCGGGCCGGTCAAAGACATGGACGATGAGCGAATGTGGCTTGCCCAGCAGGTCAAGCAACTTACGCGCCATGACGATGTTTTGGACCTGCTCATCCGGCCCGATGTTGTAGATGCCACCTGGCTCGCCCCGGTGCAGGGCGATGTCAATCCCCTCACAGTGGTCCAGGACATACTGATAAGGCCGTTCCTGCAAGCCGTCCCCGTAGAGCGGCAGCGGCTGATCGTCAATCGCGTTGGTGATAAACAGCGGCACGACATTCTCTGGGTATTGGTACGGGCCGATGTTGTTGCCACCGCGTGTAATGATCACCGGCACGCCATAGGTGATGTGATAGGCCCGCGCCAGCAGGTCGCCACTGGCTTTGCTGGCGGCATAGGGGCTGCGCGGCTGGAGCGCATCGTCCTCCCGCGAAGCCCCCTCCAGGACCTCACCATACACCTCGTCGGTGCTGACATGCAGGAAGCGCTCCAGCCCGAACTTCCGGGTCGCCTCCAGCAGGACGTACACACCATAGACATCGGTGCGCACGAAGGCGTCAGCGTCCAGGATGGAACGGTCCACGTGGGTCTCGGCGGCGAAATTGACGATGGTGTCAATCTGATGGTCGCGGATGACCCTGGCTACGGCTTCGGCATCACAGATGTCGCCGCGCACAAAGGCATAGCGCGGGTCGGCGGCCACGTCGCGCAGGTTTTGCAGGTTGCCCCGGTAGTTCAGCTTATCAAAGACGACGAAGCGGTAGTCGGGGTACTTCGCCATCATCATACGGACAAAGTTGGAGCCGATGAACCCGGCGCCGCCGGTGATCAACAGGTTACGCACGCGCCATTCTCCTCATCAAGCGGGCAGTCTCAGTAGATCACAAAAGTGTCACCCCTTCGCCAGGCTCAGGGCAGGCTCTGAGCCAAAGCCCTGAGCCGAAGCCCTGACCCTGAGCGCAGCGAAGGGGAAGGGGCAGCGAAGGGGCAGTGAAGGGTCCCCTGAACATACATTGGAGATGCTTCGCTGCTCTGATGCTTCGCTGCGCTGATGCTTCGCTGCGCTCAGCATGACAAACCTGTGATCTACTGAGGCTACAGGATAGGGATGATTCTACCACAGCCGGGCCATCCCGCCAAGAGGCGGCTGGTACCACCCCGCCAGGCGTGGCCCTCCCCACTCAGTAGCGAACCGGGCTGAAGCCCGGTACTGGGCCAGCCCGGTTGGGAGGGGCGACGATGACGATCTTGTGATCCAGCGGGGCCAGGGATCAGGGGATGATCAGCACCTGGCCGGGATAGACGGTGTAGTCCGGTGGGGTCAGGCCGTTGGCGGCGGCAAGCTGCTCACAGGTCAGGTTGTAGCTGAGCGCGATGCGGAAGCAGTTATCGCCCTCCTGGACGACATAGGTGCGCTGGCCCGCCCCCGTGGGCGCGGGCACGGCGGTGGCCGCGCCTCCACCCGCAGATGGGATAATGAGCACCTGCCCGGCGTAAATGGTGGACGGATCGGTGATCTGGTTGGCCTGCGCCAGTTCCTCAACGGTCAGCCCAAAGCTCAGGGCAATGCTAAATAACGTATCGCCGGGCTGAACCGTGTATGTCTGGCCGCCTGGCGAAAGAGTAGGGGCCGTCGTGGGCTGTGGCGATTCGGCTGGTGAGGGTGTCGCCGTCGCCAGTGGTGGCGGCGTGAAGGCCGCTGTGACAACCGGCGTGCCGCTGCCTCCACGGGCGCGCGCCGTGGCCGTCTGGGCCACCGAGGTCTGTTGCAGCGCAGGGAAGCCCAAGGTGCCTGGAGTCAACGCCGGGGCGCCCGGCGTGCCCGCCTGGCCCACATTCTCCGATGTGGGCAGGGGGCGCGTCGTCGCCGGTCGTGTGCATGCAGTCAATACCAGGATCACGATGGTTGTGAAGTTGCCCCATCGCAGCAGGCGTATAGCAGGCTTATCCATGAACACTCTCCTCAAGCCAGGTAGACGAGACCTGGTCTGATACTAACACCGGATAGGGCGGGCGTCAAGGCTCTACCGGCACACGTCGCTTAAAAGATTCATGGGGCTTCTACGAATTAAGGATCCGTCGCGCCAGAGCCAGCGCTGCGCTCCGGCTGCGCACTTCTCCCGCAGCCTGCGCCTCGCGGATGGCTTCAAGGAGCTGGCCGATGACCGGGCCAGGCTGAAGCCCCAACTCGTGGATCAGGTCATCGCCTGTGAGCAGGGGCGCGGGGGCGATGGTCTGGGTATAGCGGCGGAAGAAGTGCTCCAGGAGCGTGGTGACAAGCTCAACATGCTGCGGCCAGCGCTCAACCTGGCCGCTGGCGCCCCAAAGCGTCAGCGCCTGGGCCAGCGCCAGCAGCCCCACATCCACACCGGCCTCCCCCAGCGCCCGATAATAGCGATAGATGTCCCGGCGCGACAGTGGTACAAGGCCAATGAGTTCGGCGGGGCGTGTATGCCCGGCAATGATGCGCGTCACCCAATTCACTTCATCAGTGCTGAAACGCAACGCGCGCAGGCGCGGTTCGGCCAACGCCGCGCCCGTCTGCGCGTGGCTGTCAAAGCGGACCTGGCCCGCTTCATCCACGCGCCGTGTCGCCGGTTTGCCCACATCGTGGAGCAATGCTGCCAGGAAGAGCAACGCCCGGCGCGGACGCTCATTGCTCAGCCGGACGGCCAGATGCTCGGCCAGATAGCGTCGGTAGGGCTGAAGAGGGCTGAGGGCGGATAAGCTTGCGTCGCCCATCGTTCGTCCTCCGTCCTCAAGCCCCAGCACACCCAGCACGTCCTCCAGTTTCTCCAGCACATCCAGCGTGTGCCCCCAGACATCCTGCCGGTAAGGGGGCGGTTGAGCCACGCCCTTCAGGGCCTCAATTTCGGGGATCAGGACCGCCAACGCCCCCAATTCGTCCAACTGGCGCAACGCCAGGGCCACACCTGGGCCCGCCAGGATTTGGGCCAACTCGTCGCGGCTGCGCTCGGCAGCAGGCTGCCCGACCAGGCCCGCCGCCGAGCGCAACAAGGCCCAGGTGTGAGGCTCAATGGTGAAGCCGAGTTGCAACGCCAGCCGCACCGCGCGGATCACCCGCACCGGATCGTCCCGGAACGCCGTGTCGCTGGTGGCCCGCAGGAGCCGCCTCTCCAGGTCCTGGCGCCCGCCGAGCGGATCGATCAACCCGGATAGATCGGGCGCGGCGGCGGGCAAGGCCAGTGCATTCACCGTGAAATCGCGCCCGGCCAGGTCGGCGGCCAGGTCGGGGCCGCGAAAGCGGGCGAAATCCAGGGTCATGCGCTCATCGTCCCCGGCGACGATGCGACCGATGCCGCGCTCAGCGTCCAGAATGTAGAAGGGCAGGCCCAGGCGGTCCGCAACCATCCGCGCCAGCCGGATGGCATCCCCGGCCAGGACGAAATCCAGGTCATGGATGGGGCGGCCCAGCAGGGCATCGCGCACCGCCCCGCCCACGAGATAGGCCCCGCTATCCACCAGCAGCGGGCGCAAGCGCTTAAGCAAAGGGGGAAACTGGACCATCGGGCTTATTGTACACCGGTTAGACCGTGCATAGAAGCGAGATAAAGCCAGGCGCATTCTTCATGAGAAACCTGCGTAGCGGGGTGGATACAAACTTTGGGGGAGAGGGCTGGAGTGGGGGGCATTTACACCGTTCAGAATCTGAACTCAGCCTGAACCCAATCTGGTGAGCAGCCTGCCTGACCACCGCTTACAATCATGTCGGCCATAGGCCCCAGCACAGTCACTCAAAACAGGACATGAGAGAGAGGATCGGATGCTCGTCAGGATCTTAATCGTTGATGATAATCTGGATGACTTACACGCAGCACTCCTGATCCTTCAGCGCAGAGGATGGGAGGTGCTGACTGCCCGGAGCGGCGCGGAGGCGCTTGACCTGGCACACCGCCACCAGCCGGATGTTGTCCTGTTAGACATGAGCCTGCCTGGCATGAGCGGCTACGAGGTGTGCACCTGCCTGCGGGGCAACAGGCGCTTCCGCACAGTGCCCATCGTGGCACTGGTGGAGCCAGGGGAGCCCTGTGCCCAGGCCCTGGCCTTCCAGGCAGGAGCGGACGCTATCGTGACCAAGCCCCTCTCCGCGCAGGCGCTGACCGAACGCTTGAAGGCCTTTCTCGTGCCTGTCCGCATGGGATACAACTGATCCACCGCAGGCCCGCTCCCTTCCAAGAGCATTCGGAAGCAGGCCTGTAGTCAACCCCCTCGCCCCCTCCCTTCGCCCCCTCCCACACCCTCCCTCAAGAAATTGGGGGAGGGTGTGGGAGAACCTTTTATCGCAGGGCGCGCAGAGTTGCCCTATGATGGCTGAAACCGGTTCCCCTGACCACCCCTGGACCAAAAGTTGCCCTTCCCTGTCCGAAATGATAGAATGAGGATAAGATCTTACTTTTAGGAGGAGTTGGGCGATGCAGCTTGCTGCGCGGATGAGCCGGTTAGGCACCGAAACCGCTTTTGAGGTCCTGGCGCGGGCCAAAGCGCTGGAGGCCCAGGGACGCGACATTATTCATTTGGAGATCGGCGAGCCGGACTTTGATACCCCCCACCACATCGTGGACGCCGCCATCCAGGCTCTGCGCGATGGCTATACCCACTACACGCCCTCCGCAGGTATCCCCGCCCTGCGTGAAGCCATTGCGGAATATGTCAGCCGGACGCGCCATATCCCCGTCAATCCATCCCAGGTGGTCGTCACCCCTGGTGGCAAGCCCATCATGTTCTTCACCATCCTGGCGCTGTGCGAAGAGGGCGATGAGGTCATCTATCCTAACCCCGGCTTCCCCATTTACGAGTCCATGATCAACTTCGTGGGGGCCACGCCGATGCCGCTGCGCCTGCGCATGGACCGCGAGTTCAGCTTTTCCGCCGATGAGTTGGCCGGGCTGATCACCCCCCGCACCAAACTGATTATTTTGAACTCACCGGCCAACCCGACCGGTGGCGTGCTTTCCCAGGCTGACCTGGCTGCCATCGCCAGCCTGGTCCAGGACCGCGACCTGATGATCCTCTCCGACGAGATTTACAGCCGCATCCTGTATGACGGCGAGTTCGCCAGCATCGCCAGCTTCCCCGGCATGGCCGACCGCACGATCATCCTGGATGGCTTCTCCAAGACCTACGCCATGACCGGCTGGCGGCTGGGCTACGGCGTCATGCCCACCGAGCTGGCCACGCACATCACCAAGCTCATGACCAACTCCAACTCGTGCACCAATGCCGCCACGCAGATGGCCGGCATCCAGGCGCTGCGCGGGCCGCAAGACGACGTGGACCGGATGGTAGCGGCCTTCCGCGAACGGCGCGAGGTGATCGTGGACGGCCTGAACGCGATCCCCGGCTTCCGTTGCCTCAAGCCGCGCGGCGCGTTTTATGCCTTCCCCAACATTGAGGGCACCGGCCTGCGCTCCAAGGCACTGGAGGAGCTCCTGCTAGAAAAGGCAGGCGTGGCGACGCTGTCGGGCACGTCCTTCGGCGCCTATGGGGAGGGCTTCCTGCGCCTGTCGTATGCCAACTCGGTGGAGAACATCCGCCGGGCGCTGGAACGCATCCACGATGTCGTCGTGAAGATCGCGGACTGAGGCGAAGCCCGCGCCGATTCACTCACTGCCAGCGATGATACGCCGGATGGCCCGGCTTGACCGCGACGAACGTCCCGCGACAGAGCGCGCACACCTGCCCTTTGGCAATCAGCTTCGTCTCCACCACAGCGCGGTCGCCTTGCGCCTCAATGACCGTGGCAATCAGTCTGACTGGCTCATCTGTGGGCGTTGGGCGCAAGAATTTGACGGCATACTCTGCGGTGACCGTCGGGGGCGGGCGATCCAGGCCCTGGCGCTGCATCAGGGTCCAGGCGGCGGCCCAGTTGGAGTGGCAATCCATCAGCGTGCCGATGATGCCCCCATTGAGTGCACCGGCATAGGCCTCGTGATGGGGTTGGGGCTGCCACTCAGCGACCAGGCTATCGCCAGCGACAAAGCTGCGGATGTGCAGCCCCTGCGGGTTGGCCGGGCCGCAGCCAAAGCATATGCTGTGAGGCGCGTACGTCTCCTGTAAGCTCTTCTCTGTTTCCTGGCGTCCTTCAGATAATCCGTTGGGTAGGTTTGTCATCATTCTGATTATATCCATATGCGCCCCCTCGCGTCCAGTCGCCCAGACAAGAGCATCGGTTTTAACCCATGTGTCGCCCCCTCCCAACCAGGCTGAAGCCTGGTACTGGGTGGGGGAGGGAAGGGGTGGGGGGCATACCCCACCGTAAACGGTGGGGCGTCCTCTCCCTGCCCCTCCCCCATCCAGGGGGAGGGGGAATCAAGGCTTCGGTCGCCAGCCCCAGGTCGCCCCAAATATGGCCCAATGCCCGGCGACCCATTGACAGGTGCATCTTATGCTGTTACAATTGTGCCTGGGTCTCCTCCGAGGGAGACAGTATCAGAAGGTGGCCGAAAGCGTACCGTTCACCAGAAGGTCGCCCGACCTTACCGCGCTGCCCCGGTCGCCCAGGAGGACGGTCGCCTGAGCGTGGCGATGGCCGGATTGGACCGCTTGAACCCGGCTGAGTGCCCAATTGCGCTGCCAGGCCAACCTGCTTTCCCGGTCCCTGCCCGACCGTTGTCAGGATTGGCAGCGCGCCTGTCCGGCTGGCTGCGCAACCGCCAATGGAATTTCTTAACTTTCGGGTGCATTGCCGGCGTTTGACAGAGGCATGAAAGCCTGATACGCTGTTCCGGCCCGAAAGATGACCCTATTGTGGAGGGTAGTTCATCTGGAAACGCCTGGCTCAGGAAAGCCAGGGGAAGGATGCGACAAACATGGCTGTGGAAACACTCACGAACGAGGCTGAAATTGAAGAGCCCCCCGGTCGTACGGGCGTCGGGAGTACCGAGCGCACCCCGCGCCCCGCGATCTGGGCCGATGTCCCCGACGCCCAATGGGATGACTGGCGCTGGCAACTCAGCCACCGGCTGAACACTCTGGAGGAGCTCAGCCAGGTCATCCGCCTCACCCCTGAAGAGATCGCAGGCATCTCCGCCAAAGACCGCTTCCGCCTGGACATCACCCCCTATTTCGCCTCACTTATGGACCCTGACGACCCGACCTGCCCCATTCGGCGGCAGATCGTGCCGACCAGCCGTGAGTTGCAGGGGTTCACCTCCATGATGGCCGACTCGCTGGCGGAGGATGCCCATTCGCCCGTGCCAGGGTTGGTCCACCGCTACCCCGACCGTGTGCTCATGCTCGTCACCACGCAGTGCGCCAGCTATTGCCGCTACTGCACGCGTAGCCGCATCGTGGGTGACCCGCTGGCGACCTTCAGCCGCAGCGACTATGACCGGCAGATTGAGTACCTGCAGCGCACGCCCCAGGTGCGCGATGTGCTCCTCTCCGGCGGCGACCCGCTCATCCTGCCGCTCAAGGTCCTGGAGATGCTGCTGTCGCGCCTGCGCGCCATCCCCCACATTGAGATCATCCGCATTGGCACGCGCGTGCCGGTTTTCCTGCCGCAGCGCATCAACGAGGAACTGGTCTCCATGCTGCGCAAGTATCATCCCTTGTGGATGAACCTGCACTTCAACCATCCCAAGGAGATCACGCCAGAGGTGCGCCGCGCTGTGGCCCTGCTCGCGGATGCCGGCATCCCCCTGGGCAACCAGAGTGTGCTCCTGGCCGGGGTGAACGACTGCCCGCACCTCATGCGCGCCCTGGTCCACGAACTCGTCAAGAATCGCATCCGCCCGTACTACCTGTACCAATGCGACCTGGTGGAAGGCGCCGGGCACTTCCGCACGCCGGTGGCCAAAGGCATTGAGATCATGGAGGCGCTGCGCGGCCATACCTCCGGCTACGCCATCCCCACCTATGTGATTGACGCGCCCGGCGGCGGCGGCAAGATCCCCATCATGCCCAACTACCTGCTCTCTATGTCGCACAACCGCGTCGTCGTGCGCAACTTTGAGGGCTACGTGACCACCTACCAGGAGCCAGACGAGTACCAACCTCACGATCCAACGACGTGCCCATACTGCCAGAACAAGCGCCCGGAGCCAGGCCAGAGCGGCATCACCGGCCTGCTGGAGGGCGAGCGCCTGGCCATCAAGCCCGAAGGCTTTGACCAGACCCACCGGCGCCTGCCCCTCGTGACCGGGGGGACCGAGACGGCCCCGATCATCGTGGGCCAGCCCATCACCGTGATCAATAGGGAGGTGATCTGAGATGGCCACCTCTCGGACTGCTGGAGCCCGGCTTCAGCCTACCAGAACCGGCTACCGGGTAGCCCTCCTTTATAATCTCAAGAAGAACGCCCCCCACCTGGCCGATGGGCCGGCGGATCAGTGGGCTGATCTGGACTCGGAGAAGACGGTGGAGGCCCTGGAACGGGCGCTACGCGCTGGCGGCCACATCGTCTATCCGATGGAGGGCGACGTCCGCCTGATCTCGTGTCTGAAACGCACGGCTGTGGACATCGCCTTCAACATCTGCGAGGGACACATCGGCGACAGCCGCGAGGCGCAGGTGCCCGCGCTCCTGGAGATGCTGGGCATCCCCTATACCGGCTCCAAGGTGCTGGCCCAGGCCCTCTCGCTGGATAAGGCCATGACCAAGCGCGTGCTGATGAGCTACGGCCTGCCCACCGCGCCCTTCCAGGTGTTCAGGCGCGCCGATGAGCCTGTCCACCCGGCCCTGCGCTACCCGTTGTTCGTCAAGCCCAACCGCGAAGGCACCGGCATGGGCGTCACGCCCCGCTCCATCGTGCACAACGAGGAAGAACTGCGCCAGCAGGTCGCCTGGGTGATCCGCACCTATCGCCAGGAGGCGCTGGTGGAGCGCTTCATCCAGGGCCGTGAACTCACCGTTGGCCTGATCGGGAACATCGGCAGCGACTACGACCTGACGCCGCCCGGCGGCTGGGCCACCGACCTGGGCTGGGACGCCGAAGGCGTGCACGTCTTCCCGCCTATGGAGATTGACCTCAGCCCCTGCCCGCCCGACCAGTTGGGACTGTACACCTCTTACATCAAGGCCGACCTGCCCACCTGGCCGAACTACATCTGCCCGGCAGACCTGCCGCTGGAGACGACGCGCGAACTGCAGCGCCTGGCGCTGGCGACCTTCCGCGCCCTGGGCGGCCTGGACGTCAGCCGCGTGGACTTCCGCCTGGATGAGACCGACGGCCAGCCCTATATCCTGGAGATCAACACGCTGCCCGGCCTGTCGCCAGGCTATAGTGACCTGGTCATGATCGCCAGGGCCGACGGGATGGAATACACCCTGCTGGTGAACACCATCCTGAACGTGGCGGCGTATCGCTATCACCTCCAACCCACCGTCTACGCCAGGCGTAAGTTGCGGCTGGCGCCGGGCGATGGGGCCACGGCCTGGACATACCGCTAGCGCGAGCAGGGGGGAGAAGACGATGACTGGGGCACACCTCCTCTCCCAAGACGACGCCGAGGAACCTCCCGGCCACATCCTGGTCATTTATAATACCGTCGAGCGCGTCGTCCGCGGTGAAGCCCACGACCTCCTCGCCGAGCAGGAAGTTATCCAGACAGCGCAGGCCATCGCGCAGGCCCTGCGCGCAGCGGGCCACCGCGCGATCACGGCCCCGGTGCGGGAAGACGTGGGCGCGGTGCTGGAGGGCTATGATCCCCATGACGTGCTCGTGTTCAACCTGTGCGAAAGCCTGGGGGGACGCTCCGAGGATGAGCCTAAGGTCCCGCTGTTCCTGGATCAATGGGGCTTCCACTATACAGGCTCGTCCGGCCCGACGATCGCCACCTGCCTGAACAAAGCCAGGACGAAGGCATTGCTGGCCCGGCACGGCGTGCCCACCGCGCCCTATCAGGTGCTCTATCAGCCCACCGATCCAGTGAACTCTGACCTCCTGCCTGCGATTGTGAAACCGCTGGCCGAGGACGCCAGTCATGGGATCAGCCGCGACTCGGTGGTGCGCACGCCAAAGCAGGTGCGCGAGCGCGTGGATTATATCCTGCGCACCTACCGCCAACCGGCCCTGGTGGAGGCGTTTATTCAGGGGCGCGAGTTCAACGTGGGCATCTGGGGCAACGGCACGCCCCATGTCCTGCCCCTGTCGGAGCTGGACTTCTCCTATTGGACGGACCCTTACCAGCGTATTTGCCATTACGATGCCAAGTGGAACCCAGAGGCCGTAGAATACCACACCATGCCGGTGCTCTGTCCGGCGCCTGTGGAGCGGGACCTGGCAGCGCGCATCCGCGAAGTGGCCCTGCGCGCCTATCGCGCCACCGGCTGCCGCGATTACGCCCGCGTGGACCTGCGCGTCATGGATGGCGTCCCCTACGTCCTGGAGGTCAATCCGAACCCGTGCCTGGCGCCGGATGCGGGCTTTTTTAACGCCGCCCGTGTGGCCGGCTACGGCTACGCTGACATGGCGAACCGTATTGTCACGCTGGCCTGGCGGCGCAGGCATCTGGCGTGGATGCGGCAGCCAACCGGCCTCCACATCCACCCTCGGCCTGAGGCAGCCCCCCGCCAGCCTGCGCTGCTGAGGCCAGGGCAGGGGGTCAGGTGACGGCGATCTATCGGGTCTGGATGGCCTGCCAATCCTGTGCGCCCCGCTCAATCTATTCCTGTTTATGCGCTCAATTGAACCGAAACCTATTGACGCGCGTATTTGTTTTGTGGTATGCTACGCGCGAACCATGAGGCCGGGATGGGAGACACACTACTCAGTGTAGAAGAGGCGCTCCAGCAGGTTCTCGCCGCCGTTCACACCCTGGACGATGAAGAGGTGGAGACACCGGCGGCGCTGGGGCGCGTTCTGGCCGAAGACATCATCGCTGACTTTGACGTGCCGCCGTTCCCGAACTCAGCGATGGACGGCTATGCCGTGCGCGCTGCTGATACAACCGGCGCGGATGCCGATCACCCGGTTGAGTTGCGCGTGATCGCCGACATCCCCGCCGGAAATGTGCAGGAGCTTGCCATCACGGCGGGGAGCGCCAGCCGCATCATGACCGGCGCACCATTGCCGCCTGGCGCGGATGCCGTCGTGCCGGTGGAGTGGACCGACGAGCCCTGGACGCGGGACGACCGGCCCTTGCCGGAGCGCGTGCGCATCTTCCGGGCGGTGTCGCCCCAGGCCCATGTGCGCCCGGCGGGGGAAGACATCCAGCGTGGGGAGATCGTGCTGCGGCGCGGCACCAGGCTGCGCCCCCAGGAGATCGGCGTGCTCGCGGCGCTGGGCCGGCCACGCCTGCGCGTGGTGCGCAGGCCGCGTGTCGCCATCCTGGCGACCGGCGATGAACTGGTGGACATCACCGCGCCCCTGGGGTCGGGCCAGATCCACGATTCCAACAGTTACACGCTGGCGGCGCTGGTGGAGAGCAGTGGCGGCGTGCCTATCCGGCTCGGCATCGCCCGCGACCGGCTGGAGGAGGTGCGCGCCCGCCTGCGTGCGGGCCTGGAGCAGGGGGCGGACCTGTTCCTGAGCTCCGCCGGTGTCTCTGTGGGCGCGTACGACGTCGTGAAGGCCGCGCTGGAGGCCGAGGGTGAACTGACCTTCTGGCGCGTGAACATGCGCCCCGGCAAACCTCTGGCCTTCGCCCGTGTGCGCGGCGTGCCCTTCCTGGGCCTGCCCGGCAACCCGGTGTCGGCGATGGTGGCTTTTGAAATCTTCGCGCGACCGGCGATCTTGAAGATGGGGGGGCGGACGGCCCTGGTGCGACCTCGCATTGAGGCCACCCTGGATGAGCCGGTGCGCTCCGACGGGCGTGAGAGCTACCTGCGCGCCGTGGTGACCCGGCGCAGCGACGGCTACCACGCAGTGATCACCGGCCCGCAGAGTTCGGGCATTCTTACCTCGCTGGTGCGGGCCAACGCCTTGCTGGTCGTCCCGGCGGGCGTGCGTGAAGTTCCGGCTGGGAGCAAGCTTCAGGCGGTCATGCTAGACTGGCCTGAGGAGGTATTTTGACAGGCTGTCAACGGTCAGCTCAAAGCTGAGCGCTGATCGCTATTCTAAGGAGAGGAGCATCTATGCCACGCATTCGCTGCCATTATGAGGACTGTGTTTATCTGGAAGACGGGTATTGTGGCACCACCGAAATTGAACTGGAGCCGGACACAGGCTGCCTGACCTATACCCGTTATGACGAACTGCCCATAGATGAAGAGGAAACCTGGGAAGAGGAAGAGGACCTCTTTGAAGAGGAGTGGGAAGAAGAGGACGAAGACCTCTATGAAGAGGAAGAAGACGAAGACTGGGACGACGACGAGGACTACTGAAGCCACATTATCCCTGTCCGCCCCGCAGGGGCATCGGTTTTAGCGCGTTTGTCACCCCCTACCTGATGGGGAGGGGAGCCACTCCTTCCCCACTTTGTGAGGGAGGGTCGGGGCGGAGGACAATCTCACTCCCTCCCTGCCCCTCCCCCTTGACGGGGGAGGGAATCGGCGTGCCCCCTCACCCACAAGGGGGGAGGGCCGAGGTGGGGGGTAAAATCACCTCCTTCTAATGGGTAGGGGAGGGAGGGCACCTGAGGTTAAAACCCATGCCCCTGGCATCCAGCCCAATTTGACACCCCTTTCCAGATCGCTACAATCCCATCGGATGAGAGTGAACGCATGAGTGCACCCCCGACCGCGCGGAGGCAATGAGGCACGCATGGGCCTGTCTGAGGTACTTCACGCGCTACGCCTGAACCCGCATTTTATGTCAAGTGTCACGGCCTGGCAACGCATCCCGGCCAGGCCCGCGCGCACCGTGCCCTTCCCCGCTGCCCTTGACCGGCGTCTGGCCCGCGCCCTGGAGCAGCGCGGCATCTCCGCGCTTTACACGCATCAGGCCGCAGCCATTGAAGCGGTCTGGCGGGGCGAGAACGTTGTTGTCGTCACCCCCACCGCCTCCGGTAAGACGCTGTGTTACAACATCCCCGTCCTCCAGATGCTCCTGGAGCAGCCCCTGGCCCAGGCGCTCTACATTTTTCCCACCAAAGCGCTGGCCCAGGACCAGTTGGCGGCGCTGGGCGAGCTGGCTGAGGCGCTGGGGATAGACACACCGGCGCGGACCTACGACGGCGATACCCCCAAAGCCGCCCGCCCGGCGGCCCGCCGCAACGGTGGTATCGTGATCACCAACCCCGATATGCTGCACACCGGCATCCTGCCCCACCACACGCGCTGGGCGTCGCTGTTTGAGCACCTGCGCTACGTCGTCCTGGATGAACTCCACACCTATCGCGGTATCTTCGGCAGCCACATGGCCAACGTACTGCGCCGCCTGAAGCGTATTGCCGCTTTCTATGGGGCTTCTCCGCAATTCATCCTGTGCTCGGCCACCATCGCCAACCCGCGCGAGCTGGCTGAACGCCTGATTGAGGCACCGGTCACGCTGGTGGATGACGATGGTGCGCCTCGCGGTGAAAAGCACTTCATCCTGGTCAACCCGCCCATCGTTGACGCCCACCTGGGTCTGCGCCGCAGCGCAGTGCTCCAGGCCAAAGACATCGCCGCCGCATTCCTCGCCGGCGATGTGCAGACGCTGGTCTTCGCCCGCTCACGTCTGACCACCGAGGTGCTGCTGACTTACCTGCGCGATGAGTTCGCCGCACAGCCGGCGGGGGACATTTCCCCACCAGCCCTGCGTGGCTACCGGGGCGGCTACCTGCCGGACGAGCGCCGGGCGATTGAGCGGGGGCTGCGCTCCGGCGAGGTGCGCGGCGTGGTGGCCACCAATGCGCTGGAGTTGGGTGTGGACATCGGCGACCTGACCGCCTGTATCCTGACCGGCTATCCCGGCACCATCGCCAGCACCTGGCAACAGGCCGGGCGCGCTGGACGGCGGGCGGGGTTATCCGCTGCGGTGCTCGTCGCCAGCGCCGCCCCTCTGGACCAATATATCATCACCCATCCCCACTACCTGTTTGAGCGCACGCCGGAACACGCGCTGATTCATCCGGACAACCTCGCCATCCTGGTCAACCACATCAAGTGCGCGGCCTTTGAGTTGCCCTTTGAGCGCGGCGAACCTTTCGGCACCTTTGACCAGGTGGATGACATCCTGGACTGGCTGGTGGACGAAGGGCTGCTCCACCGTTCCGGCAACCGCGTCCATTGGGTGAGCACCGCCTATCCTGCTGAGGCCATCTCGCTGCGCACCGGTACCGATGACACCATCGTCATCCAGGATGTCACCAACGGCGCGCCCACGGTGATCGGCGAAGTGGACCGCCAGAGCGCCCCGCTGCTGGTCCATGAGGGCGCGATCTATCTCCACGAGGCCCGCTCTTACCTGGTAGAGCGCCTGGATTGGGAGGGGGGCATCGCCTTCGTCCGCCAGGTGGATGTGGATTACTACACCGACGCCAGTTCCTCGGTCAACGCCCGCATCCTGGACGTCTTTCAGTCCGATGACTCAACACCGGTGATCCGGGCGCAGGGCGAGGTGCTCGTCACCCTGCAAGTCACCGGCTTCCGCAAAGTCAAGCGCTACAGCCATGAGACATTGGGCTGGGGGGAAGTCAACCTGCCGCCGCAGGAGATGCAAACCACCGCCTACTGGCTGACGGTCTCCGAGGCGCTGGCCCAGCGCCTGTTTGCAACCGGCATTCTCCAGATGCCCAACGACTACGGCCCGAACTGGCCGGAGCAGCGCGATAAAGCGCGGGCGCGCGATGGCTATCGCTGCCGCACCTGTGGCGCGCCGGAGCGTGATGGCCGCCAGCACGATGTCCACCATATCCGCCCCTTCCGCGAGTATGGCTACATCCCCGGCGAGAACGAGAATTACCTGCTGGCCAACCAGCTTGACAACCTGATCACCCTGTGCCCGACCTGCCACCGTCGCGCCGAGGCGGCCCTGGGCGGGCGCTCCGCTTTGGGGGGGCTGGCCAACATCCTGCGCAACCTGGCGCCGCTCTATCTCATGTGCGACCCCCGCGACATCGGCGTCGTGGCCGAATCTCGTTCGCCCTTCACTCGCCTGCCGACGGTGATCATCTACGACCAGGTGCCGGGCGGCGTCGGTTTCAGCGAGCGGCTGTACGAACTCCACGACGCCCTGCTCCGCGCCGCTTACGATCTCGTCACCACCTGCCGTTGCGAGAGCGGCTGTCCCGCCTGTGTCGGCCCGGTCGGCGAGGTCGGCCACGATACCAAGGCGCTGACAATCAAACTGCTAGAGGCGCTCCTGGGATAGCTGTAGTCGCGCGGGTGTATTCCACATTGGGGGCAGCCCTGCGACGGCAGGCCTGCCCTGACCCTGAGCCGAAGCCCTGACCCTGAGCGTAGCGAAGGGGAATGGGCGCGCCTGGGGGGGGTAGGGGGTAATCTCACCCCCTCCCTGTCCCTCCCCCATCCAGGGGGAGGGAAGCCGCCGATTAGAAATCGGCGGCTTCTCCTGAGAAACCCGCGTAGCGGGTTGGATACAAGTCGCTGGAGGGATTCTATCCCCCGGCGGACCGGGCGCCATGCATTGCGCCCTACAAGCTGCGCTCAGGGTGATACTCTTGCGATCCGCTGAGCCTATCCAGGACACAGGCAGTGACAAACTCCAGATGCGCTTCATCCTGCACAATGTCCAGCTCATCGGTGGAGAGCGCCAGCACCGGACAGAGGGTGAAAGAGCGGATCCATTCCTCGTAAAGGGTATTTAAGCGGCCCAGATAGGCGGGGGAGATGTCGCGCTCAAAGTCGCGCCCGCGCTGGGCAATATGCCGCAGCAGGGTATCCACCGAGGCGCGCAGGTACACCACCAGGTCAGGTGGGGGCAGGAGTGAAGTCAACACCTCGTACAACTCGCGATAGCTGTGATACTCGCGCGCGCTGAGCGCGCCTTGTTGGTACAGATTGCGGGCAAACACCTCGGCATCCTCATAGACCGTGCGGTCCTGGACCACCGAGGTGGGCTGGCTGAGCAGGTCGCGATGGTGGCGCAGGCGGTGCGAGAGGAAGTAAATCTGCGAATGGAAGGCCCAGCGCGGCATATCCTGGTAAAAGTCGGCCAGGTAGGGGTTATCGTCCACCGCTTCAAAGAAGGGGGTCCAGCCCAACCGCCTGGCCAGCAGCGCCGTCAGGGTGCTCTTGCCTGCGCCGATGTTGCCGGCGATAGCGATGAAGTGCTTCATGGCGGCTTCACCTCCAAAGGCAGGGTGGGTTGATGCGTGCCCAGCCCCAGGGCGCTCTTGATGCGCTCGTAAATGGTGGTCAGATGGGCGGGGTCCTGAACGAAGTCCAGGCGGTCAGTACCCACGGCGAGCACAGGCGAGGCGGTATAAGTGGCGAAGAAGCTCTCATAGGCCTGGCGCAGGCGTTCAATGTAATCGCGGTCCATGTTGCGCTCGTAAGGACGGTCACGGAAGGCGATGCGGCGCATCAGCGTATCGGTCTCCGCCTGCAGGTAAACGATCAGGTCGGGCAGGACGACGCGCTCGGCCAGGGCCTCGTACAGGCTCTCATACAGCGCCAGCTCGTCACCGGACAGGTTGATATGAGCGAACAGGCGGTCCTTGGCAAAGGTGTAGTCGCTGACCAGGTGGCCGCGTTTCAGGGCCTGGCGCACTTCGTGTTGGTGGCGGTAGCGGCTGAGGAGAAAGAACATCTGCGTCTGGAAAGCATAGCGGGCGCGGTCAGCATAGAAGCGGCTGAGGAAGGGGTTCTCCTCAAAGGCCTCCAGGAGCAACTGGGCGTTGAACATCGGCGCGAGCAGCCGCGCCAGTGTGGTCTTGCCCACGCCAATGACGCCTTCAATCGCCAGATACATGCCCCTCTCCAGCGGAAATAGCATTTAGCTTTCAGCATTCAGCGGTCAGCTTGTTGTCCGCAAGTGCAGGCTGAAAGCGGATAGCTAAAGGCTGATAGCTTTTATCCGTCCTTCGTCTTCCGTCGTTGATCGTAGCCTGGGGCGGGGGAAATGTCAAACGGCTTGCCAGGAGGCGGATGACAGGGTATGATGGAAGGGGAAGGAGGAGTGCATATGACCCAGGCTGAACAACTGGCTGCTTTCGTGGCGCGCGCCTCTTACGAGGACATCTCAGACGAGGCCCGCCAGCAACTCAAGATGCGTGTGTTGGACGCTATTGCCTGTGCTATCGGCGCGCTAGAGGGTGAACCGATCCGCATGATCCGGGCGCAGCTCCAGGATTTCGGCGGCGCTGAACTGTGCACCCTGATCGGCGGCGGTCGCACGGCCCCCGACCGGGCAGCGTTCTACAATAGCGCGCTTGTCCGTTACCTGGACTTCAACGACAGCTATGTGGCCCCCGGCGAGACCTGCCACCCCAGCGACAACCTGGGCGCGGTGCTGGCTGCGGCGGAGTACGCCAAACGCAACGGCAAGGACTTTCTCACGGCTCTGGCTATAGCCTACCAGGTGCAGGCTCGCCTGAGCGATGTGGCGCCGGTGCGCGCCAAAGGCTTTGACCACACCACGCAAGGGTCTTTCGCTGTGGCTGCGGCCACTTCTAAGGCCCTGGGCCTGAACCAGGCCCAGACCGCGAACGCGATTGCCATCAGCGGCACGGCCTTGAACGCGCTGCGGGTCACGCGCACCGGCCAGCTCTCCCACTGGAAGGGGCTGGCCTACCCCAACACGGTCTTCGGCGGCGTGCACGCCACTTTCCTGGCCATGCGCGGGATCACCGGCCCACTGGAGGTGTTTGAGGGCAACAAGGGCTTCATGGACTCCATCGCTGGGCCGTTTGAGATAGACTGGTCCCGTGAGGACCTGGAGCGGGTGCGCCGCACCATGATCAAGCGCTACAACGCCGAGACGCACGCCCAGTCCACGATTGAAGGCATCTACGAACTGAAAGCGGAGCACAGCTTCTCGCCAGGCCAGATCACGCGGGTGGAGATTGAGACCTTTGATGTGGCTTATCACATCATCGGTGGCGGCGAAGAGGGCAACAAGCAGGTCGTCACCACCAAGGAGGAGGCCGACCACAGCCTGCCATACATGGTCGCCGTGGCCCTCCTGGACGAGCAGGTGATGCCGGAGCAATACACGCCGGAGCGCATCCAGCGCGAGGACGTACAGACCCTGCTGCGCAAGGTCAACGTGCGCCCCGTGGAGGCTTATAGCCGGCGCTTCCCGGCGGAGATGCCCTGCCGCATTACCCTGTGGCTGGACGATGGCCGCGTGCTCTCCAAGGAGAAACGCGACTTTGAGGGCTACCTCACCCACCCGATGCGCTGGGAGACGCTGGTGGATAAGTTTGAGCGGCTGAGCCGACCCTACACCGACGCCGCACTCCGCCGCGAGATCGCCGACGCCATCGCCCACCTGGACGCCATCCCCGTGAGCGACCTGACCCGCTTGCTGGCTCAGGTGAGCAGGCAGGCTGAAAGCTGAAAGCTGATGGCTGATAAAGGAGATATTGCTATGCCAGAATCCCCATCCCATCCCGATGAACGCGCCTTCCCCTTCCTGCGGGTCAATGAGCGTCAGCCCAAGCCGCGCACGCGGGGCATCACCGAGATTCGTGGGCCGTACTACACGCCTATGGGCAAGCGCTATCTCCAGGACATCCTGGAGACGATGGGCCGGTACGTGGATGCCCTCAAGTGGGCCGGCGGATCGTTCAGCCTGATGCCCTACCAGGCGGTAAAGGAGCTGAACGACCTGTGCCATGAATACAACGTGCTGGTCTCCACCGGCGGCTTTATTGAACGGGTGCTGACGCAAGGCCCGGAAGCGGTTGAGCGCTATATTGAGCGCTGTAAAGAGCTGGGCTTTGACATCATTGAGATCTCCAGCGGCTTCATCACCGTGCCCACCGACGACCTGCTCCGCCTGGTGGAGAAGGTGCGGAAGGCCGGGCTGAAGCCCAAGCCGGAGGTGGGCATCCAGTTTGGCGCGGGCGGGGCCACCGCCATCGCGGAGTTGGAGGCCGAGGGGACACGCGACCCGGAGTGGGCCATCCAGCAGGCGCAGCGCTTCCTGGATGCCGGCGCCTACATGATCATGATTGAGTCGGAGGGCATCACCGAGAACGTCAAGGTCTGGCGCACGGATGTCGTCGCCAGGATCATCAACCGGCTGGGGCTGGAGCAGGTCATGTTTGAGGCCGCCGACCCGGAGGTCTTCGCCTGGTACATCAAAAACTACGGCCCGGAGGTCAACCTGTTCGTGGACCACAGCCAGATCGTGCAGTTGGAGTGCCTGCGGTCAGGCATTTGGGGCACGAAGGGCCTGTGGGGCCGCGTGCTGACGTACAAGGGATGATCCGGACGAAGTGCATCTACGACCCCCCGCGCCCGACGATGGCACCCGCTTCCTGGTGGAACGGCTGTGGCCGCGGGGCAAGAAGAAAGAGGATGTGCCCATCGCGGCGTGGCTGAAAGAGGTGGCGCCCAGCGAGGCGTTGCGCCGCTGGTTCAACCATGACCCCGCGCGCTGGGAGGAGTTCCAGCGGCGCTACTTCGCTGAGTTGGAGGGGAAGCCCGAAGCCTGGCAGCCCATCCTGGAAGCGGCCCGCCAGGGGAATGTCACGCTGCTTTATAGCGCCCGCGACAGGGCGCACAACAACGCCGTAGCGCTCAAAACCTATCTGGACCGGTGGCAAGGCCCCTGAGAACAGACCCCCGTTTTCTTTGAGAAAACGGGGGTCTCGCCCTATTTGTAGGTCAGGCTACAGCAACACCTGCCCTTCTGCGCTAGGATAAGCGTGAGCCGTGGAGAGGCACTGCGCCTCTACTGGGCCGGAGAAGGGCAAGATGAACGCATTCCGCTGGTTCGCACTACCTGGCCTGTTCGTCCTGGCCGGCCTGATCCTGTCCGCGTGCACTCAGGCGGCGCGTGGCGTGGTACAGCCGCCGGCAACGCCCGCCTTATCCCAGGCGAGCGCCACGCCTGAGGCCAGCGCGCCCCCACCTGCGGCGCCCACATCCGGGCTGGAGCCCAGGCCAGATGATCCCCGCTGCCAGCGCCAGGTGTCGGCCCTCAACATCCGCTTCAGCGTGAGCGGCTGGCAGACCAACTTCTGCCAGCACAGCGTGGATTACGCCGACATCCTCTCCGGCGGCCCACCGCCCGACGGCATTCCCCCGCTGGACAACCCCAAGTTTGAGACGGTGGCCGAGGCCGACACCTGGCTGAGGCCGAACGAGCCGGTGATCAGCTTCCGCCTGGGCGACGAGGCCCGCGCTTATCCGCTCCAGGTGCTCATCTGGCACGAGATCGTCAACGATGCCGTCGCCGGCCGGCCGGTCGCCGTGACCTTTTGCCCTTTATGCAACGCGGCCATTGCCTTTGACCGCACGGTGAACGGCCAGGTCCTGCGCTTCGGCACCAGCGGCAACCTGCGCTTCAGCGACCTGATCATGTGGGACGACCGCACGGAGAGCTGGTGGCAGCAATTTACAGGCGAGGCGATTGTAGGCGACCTGACCGGGACGCGCCTGGAGGTCCTGCCCGCCCAGATTGTCGCCTGGGCCGACTTCAAGGCGGCCTTCCCCCAGGGCCAGGTGCTCTCCAGGGATACGGGCTACTCGCGCCCCTACGGCCAAAACCCCTATACGGGCTATGACCGCGTGGACCGCACGCCCTTCCTGTTTGACGGCACGCTGGACGACCGCCTGCCGCCCATGGCCCGCGTCGTCGCCGTGGCACTGGGCGAGACCATAACCGCTTATCCTTTCTCCACATTGAAGGAGGTCCATGTGGTGAATGACGTGGTGGAGGGACGCCCTATCGCCGTCTTCTGGAAGGGGGGCACAGCCTCGGCGCTGGACAAATCCAGCATCGCCGCCTCTCGTGACGTGGGTTCAACAGCGGTTTATGAGCGCAGCCTGGATAGGCAAACGCTGACCTTTACCTGGAATGGCGCTGCTTTTCAGGATCAGGAGACGGGGAGCACGTGGAACCTGTTTGGCCAGGCCACAGCCGGCCCCCTGGCCGGAAAATCGCTCAAGCCGCTGCTCAGTCATGAGTACTTCTGGTTCGCCTGGGCCGCCTTTAGGCCGGACACGGTGATCTACAGGCCGGAGAGCGAATATTAGACGTTCTGCCCCTCTCTTCCAGTGCCGGGCTTCAGCCCGGTTGGGAGAGGAGCCGGGGTAAGGGCCTCCAACCCCCTCCCCCCTTGTGGGGGAGGGTTGGGGAGGGGGATTGGGTCTATCGTTGAAATCTATTTCTTATGGAGGGAGACATGAATGTACCTGCTGCCATCATCGCCGGGCTGATCGGCACAGCTGTGATCAGCGTGGTCATGGCTATGGCGCCCAAAATGGGTATGCCCAAAATGGACATCGTGGGTATGTTGGGCACCATGTTTGGCCAACCCAACCGCACGTTGGGCTGGGTCATCCATTTCATCATGGGGACGATCTTTGCCCTCATCTACGCCTTTCTGTGGTCCGCTGGCATAGGCCAGCCCAATTGGAGCACCGGCCTGGTCTTTGGCGCTGTGCATTGGCTGGCCGCCGGGGCGGTCATGGGCATGATTCCCATGATGCATGTGGGCATCCGGCGCGGTGAGGTTCCGGCACCCGGCCTGTGGATGATCAACAACGGCGGTGTGAGGGGGTTTGTCGGCGGGCTGATCGGCCATGTGATCTTTGGGCTGATCGTCGTGCTGGTATACAACCTCTTCTGAAGCATTGGGGTGAGAGAGGTCCCATGAGTGATCCGATCATCGTTTATAGCACCGTCTGGTGCCCGGACTGCCGACGGGCGAAGAAATTCTTCGGGGAGCAGCGCGTTCCATATATCAACATAGACATTGAGCAGGACCCCGACGCGATGGCCTTCGTGGAGAAAGTCAACAATGGCAGGCGCATCATCCCCACCATTGTCTTTCCGGATGGCTCCATCCTGGTTGAGCCTTCCAATGCTGAACTGGCTGCCAGGCTGGGGTTGCAAACCCAGGCCCGCCGCTCGTTTTACGATGCTATTATCGTGGGCGGCGGCCCGGCTGGGCTGACCGCTGCCGTGTACCTGGCCCGTGAAGGTGTGGAGACGCTGGTAATTGAGAAGGGGGGCCTGGGTGGTCAGGCGGGCATCACCCAAACCCTGGACAACTTCCCCGGCTTCCCCCAAGGTATCTCAGGCGCAGAATTTGCCGAGCGCCTGGGACAGCAGGCCCGCCGCTTTGGCGTTGAGATTATGCAGGCCCAGGAGGTCACAGACATCGCGCCGGAGGACACGTATTTGTGCGTGATCACCGGCGATGGCAGCCAATATGGCACCAAGGCCGTGCTCCTGGCGACCGGGGCAAGCTACCGCAAGCTGGGCGTGCCAGGCGAAGACGATCTGATCGGCATAAACATCCACTTTTGCGCCACCTGCGATGGGGCTTTCTACAAGGGCAAGAAAGTGCTGGTTATCGGCGGGGGCAACAGTGGGTTTGAAGAGGGGCTGTTCCTGACGCGGTTTGCCCGTCAGGTGGACATTGTAGAGTTCCAACCCGAAGTGAAAGCCAGCCAGATTCTGCAAGACAAGGTCGCCAAGCAGCCCAACATGACCGTCACCGTGAACCATGCGGTCAGAGAATTCAGAGGCCAGCATAAGCTGGAAGCTGTAATCGTTGAAGACCGGGCCACTGGCGACATCAAGGAGTGGCACTACGATGGCGTGTTCGTGTTTATCGGGCTGACGCCGAACAGCGGGCTGGTGAAAGGGAAGGTCCAGCTAGACCCCTATGGTTTTGTCGTCACTGACGACAGGCTGATGACCGCGCTGCCTGGCCTGTTTGCGGCGGGCGATGTGCGCGCCGGCTCCACCAAGCAGGCGGCCTCGGCGGCTGGGGAGGGCGCCACGGCGGCGCTGATGATCCGACAATATCTGAAGCGCGTGGGATAAGCAACCGGGCCAGAGCGACGCCTCCGCCAGCCTCTGTCAGATACAGGTCAACTCGTAAACACCGGCAGGTGGCCCAGGGCGATAATATCCTGCCACTTGGCCCGCTCGCCCTCGGTCAGGATCGCGGCCTGGGCGACGGTGATAGCGCCGGCTTTCTCCATCAGCAGGCGCATCCCCTGCAGCGTGCTGCCCGTGCTGATCACGTCATCCACCAGGATGACGCGCTTGCCCTGGATCAGGTGGCGGTCCTTCTCGTCCAGATAGAGCGTCTGCGGCTTGCCGGTGGTGATGGAAAGCGTCTCGGCCTGCAGGGCCTCGCCCATGTAGGGTTTATAAGACTTGCGCAAGACAACATAGGGCAGGTCCATCTGCATGGCCAGCTCATGGATAAGCGGGATGCTCTTGGCCTCAGCGGTGACCAGGACATCGGCCTGGATGCCCCTCAGCCGACGGGCCAGTTCGCGGGCCACTGCCTGGACCAGCTCGGTGTCTCCCAAAATATTGAGAATGGCAATACGCACGCCGGGGGCCACCTCAAACAGGGGCAGGTGACGGGTGAGCCCGGCGATGTTAATCGTATAGGTCTCGCGCTCCGTCATGATGCTCCTTTCGCTCAAAGTCCGCCGTCAAACGTCTGTTTGACACCTGCTGTACACTCTCATCATACTCGCAGCTTCCTCTCCGGTCAAGAGGCCCACGCCCGGTGCTGAGAGGGGGAGAAAGAGGATAACCGCGTTAAGGGGATTTGTTCACAGGCCCAGTTCGGGGTACAATTCCCCTCAGAAACGGTTGTGAACACGCAGGAGGAGCAAACGCGCATGAGCGAGCGCCTGAGGATCACCGAGGAGACCCGGCTGGAAGAGATCATTGACCGCGCGCCCTACGTCGTCAGCGTTCTGGACGAATATGGCGTGTACTTTGACCCCTTTACCTATATCACGCTGAAGTCGTCTATCGCCGATGTGGCCGAGTACAACGCGCTGCCCGACTATAAGGGCCTGTTGCAGGCCCTGCAGCAAGCCCTGGACGCCGGGCCGCCGCCGGAGTGGAAGGGCGAGATCAAATCGGCCTGAAGTCCGGCGTCTCGGCGATGGCCATATCCACCAGGATGACCAGCGCGGCCACCAGCAGCGGGTAACGTTTGAGTACCGGCGAGCGCACCCCGATCTCATAGCAGAAGCCCTCAATCGGGTGGATCACCTCGGCAGGGGGGAGCTGCCTGCGCCGCCGGGCGGGTTTCTCGGCAGCCTGCGCCAGCCGCTCGGCATCGCTTAAGATGCGCCGGAGCCGCACCTGCGCCAGCGATTCCGCCCGTCGGGCTGGACGGCCAGCGGGCACGATCTCCCTGAAAAGCCCACTCTCAAAGATCTCGTAGAGCCGGTCGGCGTAGCGGCTGCCCCGCGCCACAAACAGCCGCCCGGCGAATTCCAGCTCGTAGTCCGGCAGGCGTTGCATCAGGTCATCGGCGGGGGTGTAACGCTGGGTGATGGAGGCCAGCAGGGACCAGGAGGGGGGCTCTTCGTCAGGGGTGAGCAGATAATAGGTGCTCCCCTCCACCCAGGGCAGGTCGGGAGGTGGCTCCAACCGGCCTACAGGGTCACCGTTCGGCGCACGGAAATGGACGCGGCGGGTGTGGTAAATGCGCCAGGGCTCCTCGCGATCAGCGATCCACAGAAGCTGGCCGTCTTTATCGTAGATGCGATAGCGATAGGGCCGATTCTCATGAAAGATCAGCCGTTCAATGCCCAGACGCATGACCGTTCCTTTCCCCCTTATAATCTACCGGAAAGGTCGCAAACGGCGAATAGGATTCTAGTCCTGATAGGGGACGGGTTATGTATCACGTGTCTCTTTCAACTCCTGCCTCACCGTCTGGTACAGCGACTCGGCTTTGAGTTCGCGCAGCGTATAGCACGGCCCGGCCAGGCAGTTGGCCAGGGCCTGCGCCAGCCCCTGGTCAAAGGCCACATGTTCCATATTGATCACCACGGAGCGGACGCCGCTTTCGTGCAGGAGCGTGGCCATGCGATGGGCTTCCTCTTGAGGAGGCAGGTCGGTCATGGAGACATTGCCGGCCCCGTCGGTGAGCAGGATCATCAGCGGCATCACCTCCGGGTGCATGCGCTGTTCCTGGGTGAAGACCTTATACGCCAGCCACAGCCCGCTGGACAGCGGCGTTTTGCCGCCGACAGGGATGTCGGCCAGCGCGTGCCGGGCCAGCTCCACACTGGAGGTGGGCGGCAGGATCAGCCTGGCCTCGTTCTTCTGGAAGACGATCAGGCCCACGCGGTCGCGGCGCTGGTAAGCATCGGTGAGCAACGACATGATGGCGCCCTTGGTGGCCTCCATCCGTTCGGCCACGGCCATAGACCAGCTCGCATCTACGACGAACAGGATCAGGTTGGCCGCCCGTTTGACGCGGACCTTGCGCTGGAGGTCCTGGGGCTCAACGGCGAAAGCCACGTCCTTGTGCTCGCGGCGGAGCTGGTAGGGCGCGGCAGCGCGCAGTGTGGCGTCAAAGGCGATGTCGTCGGTCTGGCCGTTCGCCGGGCGGCTCTGGATGTAGCGGCCACGTTTACGGTCGGTGCGCGTGACGCTGCGCTTGCCGCCCGTGGAGCGCGTCAGCCGGTCCAGGGGCGTGTCCAGGCGGCGCGCGCGGAAGGTCTCCCCAATGGAGACGGGTTGGCCTCCCTCCCACCAGCGGGTGTGTTGCGGCTGCTTCGGGACCTCCTGGCGCGTGGCTTCAGGGTGGGCGACATGGGAGGCATCAGAAGAAGGGGAAGCTAGTGCCTTTTTTTTTACCTGTCCGGCCTCGGGTGCGCCCTGCGCCGGCCTGGGTTCGGCCTCCCCTGCACCGCCATCATGCTGGTTGCGCACCTGCTCTAATCGCTCTCGCAGGTCCTGCAGGCTGACCTCGGCCTCCTGGAAGGGCTGACGCTTGAGGCGGTGTGGCAAGGCCAGTTCGGCGGCGAGCAGGATATCCTCCTCAGTCACATGGTCGCGGCCCTGGAGCGCGGCGTGGGCGCGCGCGGCCTTCAAGATCACCAGGTCGGCGCGGTGGCCGTCCACGCGCAGGCTGCTGGTCAGTCGGGCGATGGTGAGCAGCTCCTCGCGGCCATAGCGGACATGGTCAACCAGTTCACGTGCCCGGGCGATCTCGCGCGAAAGCTCTTTCTCGCGCGGCTCCCACTCGGCGCGGAAGCCCTCAGGGTCGGACTCAAACGCCAGGTTGCGCTCCAGGATGGCCACGCGGTCGGCAGGGTTCATCAAGCCGCGAATGTCCACGCACAGGGCAAAGCGGTCCAGCAACTGGGGGCGCAGGTCGCCCTCCTCCGGGTTCATGGTACCGACCAGGATGAAGCGGGCCGGGTGGCTGAAGGAGATGCCCTCGCGCTCAACGACGTTGATCCCCATGGCGGCGGAGTCCAGCAGCAGGTCCACCACGTGGTCATCCAGCAGGTTCACCTCGTCCACATAGAGGATGCCACGGTTGGCAGCGGCCAGGACACCCGGCTCAAAGCGGCGCTCACCCTTCTGGATGGCCAGCTCAATGTCCAGCGTGCCCACCACACGGTCCTCGGTGGCGCTGACGGGCAGGTCCACCAGCCGCGTGCGACGTGTGGCCACAGGCAACTTCTCACCGCGCTCCACGCGCTCCTTGCACTCGGTGCACAGAAGGGCGGGCTGATTGGGGTCGCAACTGAAGCGGCAATCGGCGACGACCTCAATTTCCGGCAGGAGAGCGGCCAGGGCGCGGGCAGCCGTGCTCTTGGCCGTGCCGCGTTCGCCGCGAATAAGTACGCCGCCGATGCGCGGGTTGACAGCGTTGAGCACCAGGGCGCGCTTCATGCGGTCCTGGCCCACGATAGCAGTAAACGGGAAGATGGGCGGCATAGGCTACAATTCCAGTCCAGGGCAAACTCAAACGTTTTCCTGATCCCCATTATAGCCCATTCTGGGGCAAAGGGAAAGGGAGACGTGGCTGAGGGGTATATTCCCTATTCGGGGCGAGGTGGGGCTGGCGACTGTAGGGGCGCAATTGATTGCGCCCAGTCCGCGCAGGTCGACGCCCAGTTCGCCGGGGGATTTTGTCCCCCGGCGACCCATATCAAACCCGCTACGCGATCGGCGGCGGGTCTTTCTTACTCCCTCCCCCCTCTGTGGGGGAGGGTTGGGGTGGGGGGAACGCACCTGGGGTTAAAGCCGCACCCCTGTGGCTGTGCGGGGGGCATTTCACTTGATCTCCTATCCCTGGTGGACGCATATGATAAGAGACCAAAGTCGGGTATAATTGTGTAGAATTGTATAGAGATGATTGAAGCACTGCGCCAATTCTTTGAACTGAACCGCATTATCATTCTGTTCATTTACGGGCTGGTGTTCTTCGTCCTGGGCCTGGCGATTGCGCTCCAGTCGCGCAGCTATAGCCGGTTGAACCTGGCGCGGGCGTTGGGCTGGCTGGCCGCCTTCGGGCTGACGCATGGCCTGCATGAGTGGGGGGACATCTTCATCCCGATTCAAGCGACTTACCTGAGCCCGCCCTTTGTGCGCGCCCTGCAAATCCTTCAGGTGATCCTGCTGGCGGTCTCCTTCACCTGCCTGCTCCAATTTGGCGTGAGCACGCTGCGCCCGCTGCGGGGGCGCCGGCGCGGACTGGTTGTGATGCCCGCTGCCATGCTCGCGGCCTGGGCGCTGTGGTTCATCGCGCTGGGGCTGCGCCTGGCGCCCGATGTTGAGGCCTGGCTCAGGCAGGGGAGCATTTTCGCCCGCTATCTGCTGGGCTTTCCGGGTGGGCTACTCTCGGCTTATGGGCTGCGCCACCAGGCGATGACGCGCATCGCCCCCCTGGGCCTGCCGCATATCGTGGGGACGCTGCGCGTGGCAGGCTTCGCGCTTATTGGCTATGCCGTTTTCGGCGGCCTCATCGGCCCGCCGGGGGATTTCTTCCCGGCGAATGTCCTGAACAGCGAAACGGTCGTGGCAACCATAGGCGTCCCGCCGCCGGTGTTACGCTCCCTGGTGGGGCTGATAATGACCATTGCCGTCATCCGGGCGCTGGAGGTCTTTGACGTAGAAGTGGAGCGTCGCATTGAGAAGATGGAGCAGGCGCAGATCGTGGCAATGGAGCGCGAGCGCATTGGTCGCGAGTTGCACGATAATGTCATCCAGGGGATCTACTCCGCCGGGCTGATGATTGAATCGGCCCGCCGCCAGTTAAACGGCCACAGCGCGCTTGCGCCCGCGTTGGACCGGGCTATGGTCACGCTTAACGAGGCCATCAGTGACCTGCGCCGCTATATTTTTGAACTGCGCCCGGAGGAGCGGGTCACCGACCTGGCTGAAGGGTTGCGCCGGCTGGCGGAGGATGCCCGCCTGCGCTCGCTTGTGGAGGTCCACCTGGAGCTGGATTTGCCTGAAGGGATAAACCTGCCGCCCACGCGCACGGGCCACATCCTGGCGATCACCGCTGAGGCGCTCTCCAACGTGGCCCGCCATTCCCACGCCCACCAGGCCCAGGTGCGTGCCTGGAGCGAGGACAGGCATCTGCGCCTGGTCATCCAGGACAATGGCGTGGGGTTCTCGCCGGGGGACCGGACCGCCAAACAGGACTCAGGCCAGGGCGGGGGCATGGGGCTGAGAAATATGCGCGACCGCGCTCGCCTGCTGGGCGGTGAATTGACCATTGAGAGTCAGCCAGGGCAGGGCACAACCGTGAGGCTGGATGTGCCCTGGGAGGAGTTGCGATGAAACCCTTACGGGTTCTGCTGGTAGATGATCACGAGGTGGTCCGACTGGGGCTGGAGGCCCTGCTGCACGGCCAGCCGGACATCACTGTGGTGGCCGAGGCCAGCACAGCGGAGGAGGCCATCCGCGCCGTGGCCCGCTACCGGCCCGACCTGGTGCTGATGGACATCCGGCTGCCGGGGGAGAGCGGCATCGCTGCCTGCCGGACGATCACCGCGCGCTGGCCGGAGACGAAGGTCATCATGCTGACCTCTTTCGCGGATGATGACCTGATCTTTCAGGCGATCCAGGCGGGGGCCGCAGGTTACGTGCTCAAGCAGGTGGGCAATGACGAACTCCTGCGGGCGATTGAGGCCGTGCGCGCAGGGGAGGCGCTGCTGGACCCGGCAGTGACGCGCAAGGTGATTGAACGGGTGCGCCAGCGCGAGCGCGAAGCCGATGCCGCCGCCTTCCGCGACCTGACCGAGCGCGAACTGGAGGTGCTGGCGCTCATCGCCGAGGGCAAGACCAACGCTGAGATCGCCAGGGCACTCACGCTGAGCGAAAAGACAGTGCGCAACCATGTGAGCGTGATCCTGGAGAAGCTCGGTGTGAGCAATCGTATTGAAGCCGCCACGTACGCCGTGCGCCACGACATCAAACGCCTGCTGCGAGGCGCGTAGGGACACAGCGGCGCCGCCGCGCCTGGATAAAATTGCCTTTCCCCCGCCCCTCTGCTACAATCACACCCACGCGTCAACCCACGTTGGCCTGAGAGCAGGGAACGAGCTGATGACCAAGGATGTACTGGCAATCCGCCTGCGCCGGGCGACCGAGGCCATCCTGGAGGCGGAAAATCTCACGGACGGCTTGCAAGACGCCGAAGCGGAGACGCTCCTTAACTGGGGGCTGGCCCGCGTTGAAGCCGCCGTGTATGCCACTGCTGACCTGGAGTCGGCGGCGGCGAAGGCCCAGATCGCCCGGAGCGTCACCCTGGTGCGCCAGATGATGCGGCGGATCAACGCCCTGGTGGCCGGGCGGGCCGATCTGGAGGAGGATGAAGAGCTGGCGCAGGGCCTGCGCGCCCTGGTGCAGGCAGCACCCGCCCTGCCCAAGCGCCCAGGGAAGCCGGGCCAGCCCAATCACGAGAAAGCCGCGCAGGCCCGGCCCGATGTAGAGGCGACCATTCGCGCCATCGCGGCGCAGCGCTTTAAGCTGAGCGACGCACAAATGCTGCAAAAGGTCCTGGCGCTGATTGACGTCGTCGCTGAGGCCGGGTCGTAGCGCCATAGGTTTCCTGAAATGAACTCCAGAACACGCCTGTCTTTATTTTCGGCCCTGGGCTGCCTGGGGCTGCTCGCGCTCGTCGGCCTGGTCGCCATCGGGTTTATCCTCCAGATGCGCGACGCCCTATTGCCCGGTGCCACCCCCGCGACGGAGACGCCCGCTCCTGTTGTAACGCCTGGAACGGCAGCCCCGACCTGGATTCAGGTCTATTTCACCCAGCCCCAGACCTCCAATAACGAGGTGCGCACAGGCGGCGTGGAAGAGATCGTTGCCGCCAGCATCGGCCAGGCGCAAACGACCCTGGATGTGGTTACCTTTGAGTTTGATAGCCAGAGGCTGGCGGACGCGCTGATCGCCGCCCACCAGCGCGGTGTGCGCGTCCGCTTTGTCATGGATGGCGAGAACGCAGACACCGACGCCTATCGCAGGATTAAGCAGGCCGGCATCCCCACCGTCACCGACAACCGCAACGCCTTCACCCACAGCAAGTTCATCGTCATTGATGGCCAGCGCGTCTGGACCGGGTCGTGGAATCTGAAGGATAACGACACCTACCGCAACAACAACAACCTGATCCTGATTGAATCGCCGGAGCTGGCCGAGAACTACACGCGCGAATTTGAAGAGATGTTTGTCCACAAGCGCTTCGGCGGCAGGAAGACGGCCACGACCCCCCACCCCCAGATCACTATCCAGGGGGTGCAGATTGAGAACTACTTCTCCCCCCGCGATCAGGTGGCCACGCACCTTATTCAGACCATCCAGGGGGCACAGAAGAGCATTCGCTTCCTGGCCTTCTCCTTCACCAGTGACTCCATCGCCCGGGCCATGCTGGACCGGGCTAAAGCGGGCGTCAGCGTCACCGGGGTGTTTGAGACGCGCGGTGGCGATACGTCTGCGAGCGAGTATGGCCGGATGAAGCGGGCCGGCCTGGACGTGCGCCTGGATGGCAACCCCTTTACGATGCACCACAAAGTGATTATCATTGATGAAAGCATCGTGATCACCGGCTCATACAACTTCAGCGCGCAGGCGGACGACTCCAACGATGAGAACGTCCTGGTCATTCACAGCCCGGAGATCGCGGCGCTGTATCTGGCCGAATTTGAGCGCCTCTATGCCCAGGCGAAACAATAAGGAAAGACGGGGGACGGAAAGTCAAGCATGTATGGGCGGGTGAAACCGTGAACGCATCTGACCCTTACGCAGGCGAGACACTGAACAACCGTTATCGGCTGCTGGCCGCGCAGGTCGGCTCCGGCGGCATGGCGCACGTGTATAAGGCCGAGGACCTGGCGCTGGGCCGTATCGTCGCAGTCAAGGTGCTGCGCGAGAGCCTGACGGCGGACCCGGAGTTCCTGGCGCGCTTCCAACGCGAGGCCCGCGCCGCCGCCAGCCTGAGCCACCCCAATATCGTCACCGTCCACGACGTCGGCCAGGACCAGGGACGGTATTATATCGTCATGGAGTACGTGGATGGGCAGAACCTGAAGGAGCTGATCCGCAAGGAAGCGCCCTTCCCCATTGAACGCGCCCTGGACCTGGCCGTGCAGATTTGCGCGGGCGTGGGCTACGCCCATCGTGCCGGGATCGTCCATTGCGATGTCAAGCCACAGAACGTCCTGGTGACGCCGGATGGCCGCGCCAAGGTCACGGATTTCGGCATCGCCCGCGCCCTGTCCAGCGCCACCATACCGCTCTCCGAGACCGTGTGGGGCACGCCGCACTATTTCGCGCCGGAGCAGGCCGCCGGTAAGCCACCCACACCCGCCTCGGACGTGTACGCCATCGGCATTATCCTCTATGAGATGCTCACCGGTCGGCTGCCCTTTGACGCGGACAGCTACACCGCGCTGGCCCTCAAGCATATCCATGAAGAGCCGCCGCCCCTCTCCCAATTCAACCCCCATATCCCCGCCCAGTTGGAAAGCATTGTGCACAAAGTGCTGGCCAAAGAGCCTTCGGCCCGCTACCGCACCGCCGAGCAGTTCGGACGTATCCTGATCAGCTACCGCCGTGAGGCCCTGCTCACCACCGCCGGAAGGCCGGTGATACGAATAGAAGAGGCGCCCAGCGTGGTGCGCCCGCCCGCGCCCCCGGCGTTGCCCCAGCGCCCGGAGGCCATCCCGGCGCGACCTGCCCCCATTAGGACGCCCCCCGTCGTGGACATTGAAGAAGAGGACGCGGAGGAGGAGGCTGAGATTGACTGGCTGGGCATCATTCTGGGGGCGCTGGCCCTGATCGCCATCCTGGGCCTGTTCCCACTGTGGGCGATTGTATATCGCACCTACACCACCCGCAGCACCCCGCCCCCTGCGCCGCCGCCAGGGGCCTACCTGCCCGGAGCCATCCCCTGGTACGCCCAGGCAGAGGGCCTGCCGGTGGTATGGGACAAATGAGGGAGTAGGGGTGTAATGAATTACGCCCCTACGATGAATTGGGGGCTGGTCAGTTTCCATTCCATTTGGTATAATCAACTATGCTAGTAGAGTGTAATGGGGAAACGACGGAGGGAGACTGTGAACTCAACACGGCTACGGAACGGATTCGTCTGGCTGCTCATTCTCTTGGCCATTGGAGCGATCCTGTATAGCTACCGCGCCAACGCGCCAGCGACCACGGAGAAGCCCATCTCCGACATCGCGGCTGACATTCAGGCCGGCAGAGTGAAGCAGATCATCGTCAGTGGCGATGAGCTGACGGTCAAGTACAAGGATAGCTCAGGCGACGTGGTTACCCACAAAGGCGGCAATGGCACGGTAGAGGAGCTGCTGGCCTCCTACGGTGTGACCGCCCAGGACCTCAGGGCTATTAGCATCCAGTACCGGCCACCGAGCGATTGGGGCAACATCATCACACTGCTGGGCTATACACTGCCGGCGGTGCTGGTCGTGGGCATCATCTACTTCATGCTACGCCAGGCGCAGGGCACGAACAACCAGGCGCTGTCCTTTGGCAAGAGCCGGGCGCGCATGTTCACCGGCGACCAGCCTACGGTGACCTTTGACGATGTGGCCGGTGTGGATGAGGCCAAGGAAGAGCTGCGCGAGGTGGTGGAATTCCTCAAGGAACCGGAGAAGTTCATCTCCCTGGGCGCGCGCATCCCCAAGGGCGTGCTGCTCGTGGGTAGCCCCGGCACCGGCAAGACCCTGCTCGCCAAGGCGGTCTCCGGCGAGGCGGGCGTGCCCTTCTTCTCCATCTCCGGCTCGGAGTTCGTGGAAATGTTTGTCGGCGTCGGTGCCAGCCGCGTGCGCGACCTGTTTGACCAGGCCAAGCGCCACTCGCCGTGCATCGTCTTTGTGGACGAGATTGATGCGGTGGGCCGCCACCGCGGCGCGGGCCTGGGCGGCAGCCACGACGAGCGCGAGCAGACGCTCAACCAGATCCTGGTGGAGATGGACGGCTTTGACACCGACACCAACGTGATCGTGATCGCCGCGACCAACCGGCCCGACATCCTGGACCCGGCCCTCCTTCGCCCCGGTCGCTTTGACCGGCGCGTGGTGCTGGATCGGCCCGACATGAAGGGGCGCGAGGCCATCTTGCGTGTGCACGTGCGCGGCAAACCGCTGGCGAACGACGTGGACCTGACCACGCTGGCGAAGGCCACCCCTGGCTTCGTCGGCGCGGACATTGAGAACCTGGTCAATGAGGCGGCCATCCTGGCGGCGCGGCGCAACAAGAAGGCCATCAGCATGAAGGAGTTTGAAGAGGCCATTGAGCGCGTCATCGCCGGGCCGGAGCGCAAGAGCCGCCTGATCAGCGAGGAGGAGAAGCGCGTTATCGCCTACCATGAGGCTGGCCATGCCGTCGTCATGCGCGTCCTGCCCAAGTGCGACCCGGTGCGCAAGGTCTCTATCATCGCACGGGGCATGATGGGCGGCTATACCCTGTCCCTGCCGGAAGAGGACCGCACGCTGTGGAGCAAGCAGAAGTTCCTGGATGATCTCTCCGGCCTGTTGGGAGGCCGTGCGGCGGAGGAGCTGGTCTTTACGGACATCACCACAGGCGCGGCCAACGACCTGGAGCGGGCCACCGAGCTGGCGCGGGCCATGGTCACGCGCTACGGCATGAGCGAGAAACTCGGCCCGATGGTCTTCGGCCAGAAGGAAGAGTTGGTCTTCCTGGGCAAGGAACTGGGCGAGCAGCGGGATTACTCGGATGCGGTGGCACTGGAGATTGATAACGAGGTGCGCCGCATCATCCACGAGGCCTACACGCGGGCCAAGAACATCCTGCTGCAATACCGCGACAAGCTGGACGCCATTGCCAAGCGCCTGCTGGAGGTAGAGACGATTGACGGGGCCGAGTTTGAGGCCTTCTTCACCGACGTGGCCGTGCCGCGCTCGCAGCCCGCGCTGGAGCCGGTCCCGGCGCGGTAACTCCCGGCGGGCGAGCCAATATAACCCCCTGAGGGCCTGATCCCCCAGGGATCAGGCCCCTCTGAGGCCGGCATGTCACCTGCGAGGCGCTGAAAGCCTGCGCCATTGCCCTCCCCGCGCATATCGCCAGGGTCAGGCTGGCCATTTTCCCTGCCACCGATCACCCCCCGATTTGCTTCCTCTTAATTTAATTATATTTGTGCTATACTCCTGGATGCGCTTCCCAGCGTATCAGGAGGTCAGCCATGCAACGCATCCGCCATCTCTGGGGTTCGGGCAGAATGGGCAAGCTGGCCGTTGGCTGTGGCGGCCTCGTTGTGCTGTTGTGCGCTTGTGGCGTCGTCGCTTCCCTGTTCCCAGCCGGTCGCACGCCGCCCAGCGCACCTGCCAGCCCGTCGCCGACCAACACACCCGCGCCCTGGAACTGATGCCGACTTCGCGGCCCACCACATAAAAGAGACGTGTAGAGACCAAGATTTTCTTGTCTTCCCCATTGTCTTTGTTTACCGTCAGTATTTGGAGTTGCGCCTGAAAAAGCTGATAAGGGATTGTAAGTGGCTATTTGACGAGCAACTAGATTATCCGAAAGTGCATGACCTCAACACACTATGGGTAGATTGCAGGCGGCTACTACAGAAATTAGAGCCTGAAGTCGAGCACAAGGATTTGGAGGCAATAGACGAAGGCATCCAGCAGTTTTGTGAGCTTGACCCAAGTTCAGAGGCTTTTCGGTATCCTTTCAGCAGAACAGGCGACAAGTCATTGCCTTCTGATCTGAGATACATTAACATTCGCAATCTGTCGGACGTGATGGAGAAGTTGAGCGGTTTCTTTGAAGCCGCAGAGATGCGGGTTTCAGATCACTTGGATTACAAGCACGATGGAGATTACTACAGCTAGAAACGTGTTAGATGATTAAAGTACAGAGTATCAGGCGTATACCGCCCAACCCGCGCTTGCGCCTGACGCCGCTCCGCGGCGCTCCGCAACGCGGCTGAACCCGACCGTTGGGCGTGGATCGTGTACAAGCATCCCGTGAGAGAACCTTGATGAATGCGATGAACCCACAAAGCTCAGGCAACCCAATATCCGTCGTCGCCCCGGAAATGACCGCCGAAAACGTCGTTGAAATCTTGCGGCTTTTCGAGCTAAGCCACATTGAAGTTTATCTCGATGGCGGATGGGCCGTTGACGCTCTGCTCGGGCAGCAAACGCGAACTCACGCGGGTCTGGATATCGCCATCCAACACAAAGATGTGCCACAAATACGAGCTTTACTCGCAGCAAAAGGGTTTCGGGAAGTACCCCGCGATGATTCCTGGGAGTGCAACTTTGTGCTGGAAGATGATCAGGGGCATCAAATCGATGTCCATTCGTACACCTTCGATCCGGCTGGCACTCATGTCTATGGGGTTGCCTATCCGTTCGATTCGCTTACTGGGAATGGCTCGATCAATGGATATCCGGTAAAATGTATTGCGCCCGAGTGGCTGGTCAAGTTCCACACCGGCTATAAGCTCGACGAGAACGATTATCACGATGTCAGACTACTCTGCCAGCGCTTCAGCCTTACACTGCCGGCTGAATATGACCAGTTCGAGAAGCAAAATAGCAAACATCAATCCGGCGCAGCCAGCACATAACCGCGCCCAACACAAGGAGAAAGATCTATGTTGACCAAGCAGATTGACGTAAAGGAAGCCCAAGCGCGATTACAAGAGTTACTCTCCCAAATGGCCTCAGGGGTAGAATGGATTCTTACAGACGGCATGACACCTGTCGCCCGTCTTGTGCCTATATCTGCTCGTGTGGCAGGTTTACACGCAGGAGCAATTTGGACTAGCCTAAATTTTGACGAACCTCTACCCGACGAGTTCTGGACGGGCAACGCATGAAGTTGCTATTGGACACGCATACATTTATCTGGTGGGATAGTGAACCTGCCAAACTTTCGCCGCAGGCTCTGGCACTTTGCCAGGATCGGCAGAATGTGTTGCTACTCAGCGTGGGCAGCGTCTGGGAAATGCAAATCAAACTTCAGTTGGGAAAACTACGGCTGACTTTGCCTCTGAGAGAGATCATCAGAAACACAACAGCAAGTCAATAACATTGAGATACTGCCGATTACACTGGCGCATGTGCTGACATTGGAGAACTTGCCTGCTCATCATAAAGACCCCTTCGACCGTCTCCTGGTTGCACAAGCAATGTAAGCGGAGACTCCAATATTGCCAGGTATGCTGTCCATATTGTTTGGTGATTGCACTGGTAGGGTTGTGGGACGTTGGCTAACCTGCGCTTCCAACGGACGCTCGCGCCGCTGAAGCGCAGGCCGTCAGGCCGGGTGTTTGGGCGTTCAAAGCAAGAACACCTTAACCAGGTTCAGCATAACCAGGCGCCCATCTCCATACACCGCACCATTTACGGTGCGGCAGCCAAACGCCCATCAGCCAGAGCACTCGGACCTCATCGTCCCTCATCTCACAATAACGCTGGGGAGGGTGGCCAGCGCACCCAGGATGGCCCCGGCGGTCTCGGCCCCCGCCCGGATGCCGTCGGGCAGCCCCACGCCGCGATAGGCGCTGCCGGTCAGGTACAGCCCCGGTAGCCGCGTCAGGTGCGCCTGAATAGCCTCCAACCGTTCCAGATGGCCCAGCACGTACTGGGGCATGGCGCGCGGCCAGCGGAAAATACGCACCAGGGTCGGCTCAGCCTGAATGCCCAGAATGTCGCCGAGTTCCGCCCGGATCAGGCGCAATAGCGCTTCGTCGTCCAGCCAGACGACCTCCTCCTGCCCCGCCCGGCCCAGGAAGCAGCGCAGCAGGACGGCGCCCTCCGGGGCGCGATGAGGAAACTTGCTGGACGTCCAGGTGCAGGCCAGAAGCGGGCGGTTCTCCACGCGGGGCACGACAAAGCCGTGGCCGTCCAGGGGGTGGCGGACATCATCGCGGCGGAAAGCCAGCGAGACCGTCGCGGTGGACACGTAGGGGATAGCGCGGAGACACTGGGCCAGGCCCGACGCCAGCTCGGCGAGCAGGTCCGCCGCCACATATGCCGGCGTCGCCAGGACAACGACATCCGCCGACAGGACACGGCCATCCGCAAGCCCCACCTCGTACCCCGGCCACTGCCAGCCGTCCGGCGTTCTCGGACGGAGGTGCTGGACACGCTGGCCCGTATATAGCTGAACCCGGTCAAGATGGGCGACCAGCGCCTCCACAAGCTGCCCCAACCCCTGGCGCAAAGTGACAAAGCCCGACCAGCGGGCCTCTCCCCCACCCCCTCCCCGCTTAGGGGAGGGAGCCAGAGGGTCAGGTCTCTGCACCAGCAACCCCCTGATCAGGCTGCCATACTCCCGCTCTAGCTCCAGCAGGCGTGGGAAGGTGGCCTTCAGGCTCAACTGCTCGCCATCGCCGGCGTAAATCCCCGCCATGAGCGGTTCAACAATGTGCTCAAACACCTGGCGCCCCAGGTGCTGGCGCATAAAGGCCCCCAGGGTCACGTCGCCTTCACGCGCTCGCGGGCGCATGAGCAGGTCCAGGGCAGCGCGGGCCTTGCCTGAGGGGGAGAGCAGGCCGGTCTGGAGCAGGGGCTTGAGCCGGGTGGGGATCATCAGCGTCAGCCCTTCCGGCAGTTCATGCAGCCGCCCACGATACAGGACATAGGTCCTGCGAGACGCCGGATTCGTGCCCATGATCTGGTCACCCAGGCCCAGGCGTTGCGCCAGGTCAACGGCCCAGGGCTTCTGCGCCAGGACCGAATCCGGGCCCCCTTCAATGATGAAGCCGTCCACCCGTTCGGTGCAGATGACCCCGCCCAAGCGCTGCCCGGCTTCCACCAGACTGATCTGGAGGGGCACGGCGGCAGCACGGGCGCGCTCCTGCAACTCGTAAGCAGTCGCCAGCCCGGCAATGCCCCCGCCAATGATGACTATGCGAAAGCCATCCATCCTTTGCGCCTTATCTCTGCAACCGTGTTCAAAATCCGTGCCGTGCCACCAGGTTCGCCAGCGCCTGAATGAATAAGGGCGACGTGTTCAGCGACTCCGTCCGCTCCAACTGCATCCCCAATTTCTCAGCCTGCTGGCGATACAGAATGTCTATATCATAGAGGATCTCCACATGGTCGCAGACGAAGCCGATGGGGGCGATCAACACATAGCGATGGCCCACGGCGGCCAGGCCGTCCAGGACCGCAGCCACATCCGGCCCCAGCCAGGGCTCAGGCGAGGCGCCCGCGCTCTGGTAGGCAAGGCGCCAGTTCACCAGCCCCAGGTGCTGCACCACGCCCGCGACCGTCTCCATCAACTCTTCCTGGTAGGGGTCGCCCTCGGCCAGGATGCGCTGCGGCAGGCTGTGGGCAGTGAACACGATGGGGACCTGCCCCCGCACCTCCGCTGGAAACCGCCGGAGCGCCTGGATCACCTTCTCGGCCAGCGCCTGGATATACAGCGGTTCGTCGTTCCAGCTCTCCACATAGCGCACCTCCAGCGGCACGCCCAGCGCAGCCCGGGCCTCCTCCGCTTTGCGGATGTAGGCGCCCACGCTTAGACGCGAATAATGCGGCGCCATGGGGATGGCCACCAGCCGCCGAATGCCTTCCGCAGCCATCTGGGCCAGGGTCTCTTTGATGTACGGATGCCAGTGACGCATGCCCACGTAGGTTCGGAAATGAGGCCCCTCGCTTGGCTCAGAGTGACAACTGTTGTCATGCTGAGCGCGGCGAAGCATCTCCGTATTTAAAACTTGCTCCAATGCCGCTGCCTGCTGCCGGGTCAGGTCCAGGAGCGGCGAGCGCCCGCCGATCAGCCGGTAGCGCTCGCGCACCTCTGCCACCAACGCCGGGCTGGGGGGCCGCCCGTTGCGCACGTCCAGCAGATAGGGCTCCACCTCATCCAGCGAATTCGGCCCACCGTAAGCCATGAGTAGAACGCCCACAATGCTACCGCCGGCTGAACTCATGAACCATCTCCACGACCGCCTTTACATTCTCCACTGGCGTCTGCGGCAGGATGCCGTGACCCAGGTTGAAGATGTGTCCGGGACGCCCCGCCACTTCCTCCAGCACCTGGCGCACGCGCTGTTCCAGGGCGTCTCGCGGCCCCAGCAACGCCGCCGGGTCAAGGTTCCCCTGAATGGCGACCTGTGTTCCCAACCGCTGCCAGGCCGCGCCCAGCCCGATCCGCCAGTCCACGCCGATCACGTCGCCACCCGCGTCGCGCATCCACTCCAACAGCCCGGCGGTGCCCGTGCCGAAGTGGATCACCGGCACCTGCTCCCCAGCCAGCGCGCTCAACACCCGGCGCGAGTAGGGGAAGACGTACTCCCGGTAGTCGCCTGGGCTTAGGCAGCCCACCCAGCTATCAAAGAGCTGAAGCGCCTGCGCCCCGGCGCGGACCTGCGCCCGCAGATAGGCTGTCACCGCCCCGGCCAGCCGGTCCATGAGCACGTGCCAGGCAGCCGGGGCGTGCAACATGAACCGCCGGGTCTCCACATAGTCCCGCGAGGCGCCGCCCTCAATGAGATAGCTGGCCAGCGTGAAGGGCGCACCGGCGAAGCCGATCAGCGGCACGCGCCCATCCAGTTCGCGCCGCACCAGGCGGATGGTCTCCAGGACAAAGGGCAGGTCCGCCTCCGGTTCCAGCGGGCGCAGGGCCTGGACCTCGGCTGCCGAGCGCAGGGGACGGGTGATCACCGGCCCCTCGCCCGCCACGAAGTGCAGCTCAACCCCCATCGGGATCAGGGGCAGCAGGATGTCGGCGAAGAGAATGGCCGCGTCCACGCCCAACGTGCGCACAGGCTGAAGCGTCACTTCGGCGGCCAGGTCCGGCGCCCGGCAGATGTCCAGCAGCCCGTAGCGCTGGCGGATGCGGCGGTATTCCGGCAGATAGCGCCCGGCCTGGCGCATGAACCAGACCGGCGTGCAGTCCACCGGCTGGCGGCGGCAGGCGCGCAGAAAACGCAGTTGCTCCTCCGCTATCGCCATAGGCTCAGCGTCTCCTCCGCCGGATGGTAAATGGCCGTGACCAGCGGCGTGTCGCGCAGGGTGTAACGGCGCACCTCCGTGCTCCGCAGTTCGCTCACCAGGGTGGAGAAGTGCACCAGATTATCCGTCTCATAGACCACCACAAACTCCTGGTCCTGGAGGCCGGTGGAATAGAGCAACAGTTGGGTGATCTCCGGGTGCTCCTTGCCGATGCGGATGTGCTCGTTCATCATGCCCTGGCGCGCCTCGCGGCTCATCAGGTACCAGTCGGTGGTCTTGACGAAGGGATAAACGATCAGGAAGCGCTTGCGCACCCCGGCAAAGGGGTCAAGCTCCTGGGTGGAGCGCGCCTTCGTGTACTGCGACGGACGGGTGTAGCCCCACAGCACGGTGTTGATTTGAAGGTAGGCGCGGAACGGGTTCGTCGCCCGTGTGAAGCCCTCAAAGAACGCGGCGCTCTCCTCCCCGCCCTGGGCGGGCAGCGCGCTCCACACCAGCAGGTCGTCCCCACCCGATGCGGGAAAGACCTGGTAGATGTCCACCTTGTGGGCAGCCTGGCGCAATCCGGCCAGCCAGGCCCGATGGCACTCCCCACGCGCCTCCGAGGGGAGCGCCCAGTACGCCTCTTTGAAGGCGACCAGGGCAAAGTGATTCAGGCTAGATGGGGTCTGCTCAGGCATCGGCGGTGATCCTCTCCTTCATATGGGGTTCGTAGATGCAAAACGGCTCTTCGCCCAGGACCTGGCCCGTCATGCCGTAAGCGCGGGCGCGGCAACCCCCACAGACCCCCTTGAACTCGCACAGGCCGCACTTGCCCTGCAACAGGGCCGGGTCGCGCAGCTCCTGGAACAGGGGCGCATCCTCCCAGATGGCGCGGAAGGATTGCTGGCGGATGTTGCCCGCCGCCAGCGGTAGATAACCGCAGGGGAAGACCTCACCGCGATGGCTGATGAAGCACACGCCGCTGCCCGCCAGGCAGCCGCGCGTCATGCTGTTCATGGAAGGGGCGCCGCCCGGATGGCCGCCCGCGTGCTGCTGGCGTGTGGCGCTGGCCGGCCGCTGGCGAACAATGCCCTGGCGCCGCTCCGCCGCCTGGCGCTGGCGCATGATGCGGAAGTAGTGGGGCGCGCAGGTCGCCTTGAGTTCAATGCCCCCCTCCATCTCACGGTCATACATCCAGTTGAGCACCGCCTCGTACTCGGCGCCCGTGAGCATCTGCTCATCGGCGATCTCCTGGCCACAGCCGACGGGGACGAGCAGGAACAGGTGCAGCGCGACCGCGCCTAAGGATTTGGCCAACTGGAGTGTCTGATCCAGTTGGTGCAGGTTGTGGCGAGCGATGGTCGTATTGATCTGCACCGGCAGGCCGGCGGCGCGCAGATGCCCCAGGCCAGCGAGTGCGCGGTCAAATGCGCCCCGGCCACGGAAGAGGTCGTGCGTGGCCGCGTCGGCGCCATCCAGGCTCAGGCTCACACGGCGGATGCCCGCTTCTTTGATCGCCTGGGCCAGCGCCCGATCAACCAGGGTGCCGTTCGTGGCCAATGCCACGATCAACCCGCGGTCGGCGGCGTAACGCGCGATCCGCAAAATGTCGGGGCGAAACAGCGGCTCGCCGCCCGACAGGACCAGGATGGTCCGAGCAACCGGGCTGAAGCCCGGTACTGGGCTGGTGATGTCGTCAATCAGGGCGAAGGCTTCGTCCGTGGACAGGTCCTGGGGCATGAGCGTATCGGCGACAGTGATACGTCGGCAATGGATGCAGCGCAGGTTGCAGCCGGCGGTGGTCTCCCAGAAGATCAGGCGAGGGGGCGGGTAGGTCATGAGTTATCCCTCCGTTTCCAGCCAGCGGGCGGCGTCTTTGGCGAAATAGGTCAGCACCAGGTCGGCGCCAGCGCGTTTCATCGCGGTGAGCGTCTCCAGCACCACGCGGCGCTCGTCCAGCCAGCCGTTGGCCGCAGCAGCCTTGATCATGCTGTATTCGCCGCTCACCTGATAAGCGGCCAGTGGCAGGTCAAAGCGCTCACGCACCTGGCGGATGACATCCAGATAGGGCAGGGCGGGCTTGACCATGAGCATATCCGCGCCCTCGGCCACGTCCAGGGCGCATTCGCGCAGCGCCTGGCGCAGGTTGCCTGGGTCCATCTGATGGCTGCTGCGGTCGCCGAATTGGGGCGGCGACTCGGCGGCCTGGCGGAAGGGGCCGTAGAAGGCGCTGGCGTATTTGACAGCATAGCTCAGGACAGCTACATGCTCAAAGCCTGCGGCATCCAGCGCGCGGCGAATGGCCTGCACCATGCCATCTATCATCCCCGAGGGAGCGATGATGTCCGCGCCCGCCTCGGCGTGCACCACCGCCGCCCGGCCAAGCAGCTCCAGCGTGGGGTCATTCAAGAGGTAGCCCTCAGGCAGATGGGGGGTATAGCCGGGCGCGCCAGGCGCGTTGATCACCCCGCAATGGCCGTGATCCGTGTATTCACAGAAACACATATCAGAGATCACGATCATCTCCGGCACGGCACGCTTGATGGCCCGGATCGCCTGGAGGATGACGCCGTTGGGGTCGTAGTTCTCGCTGCCCAGCGCGTCTTTACGCGCCGGGATGCCGAACAGGATGACCGCCGGGATGCCCAGCCGCGCCACCCCTTCCACCTCGGCAGGCAAGAGGTCCACCGACCACTGATTTACGCCAGGCATAGAGGCAATCGGCTGTTGCACAGCGCGCCCATGACGCACGAACAGCGGATAGATGAAATTCCGCGCCGAGAGCCGCGTCTCGCGCACCATGCTCCGCAAGGCCGGGTTGAGCCGCAGGCGACGCAGGCGCACACGGGGGAAACCCGTCGCCTGCAACTCAGCGGCTGCGGATGGGACTTGAGAGATAGGGATGTCGGTCTTATTCAATAGAGACATGCTGTTCACCTGCATCGTTGTGATGGGGTAGGCCCCTTCGGGCAAAATAGCGGATCAGCGCCTGCACCAGCCCCTCCAGGGTGTACTCCTCAGCCACCACATGGGGGGTGAGGCCCACTTCGCGGCAGGTGGCGGCGGTGATCGGGCCGATGCAGGCCACCACCAGCCCCCTCAGGGCCTCAGGCCCGCCGGCCGCCTGGACGAAGTGGCGCACCGTGGAGGAACTGGTGAAGGTGATGGCATCCGCCTGGCGCAGGCGATCCGGATCGGGCAGTGGCCCATCGGCTGGCAATGTGCGGTAAGCCGCGATCTCATCTACAATGGCCCCCCGCGCCCGCAGCCCCTCAGCCAGCAGCGGGCGGGCGATGTCAGCGCGGGGCAGCAGGATGCGCTGACCAGCGACGTCGCCGATCCCGGCCAGGATAGCTTCGGCCACGAACTCCTCCGGCACGTAATCCGGCTCAATTCCTCGCGCCCGCAGCGCTGCCGCTGTCGCCGGGCCAATGGCGGCGATGCGCAGCGGATGAAGCGCACGGCCATCCAGCCCCAGCGCTTCCAGTCGCTGCCAGAAGGCGCTGACCCCATTCTGGCTGGTGAAGATAGCCCAGTCGTAGCCGGAGAGTTGCGCAATGGCTCCATCCAGTGGGCCGGTGTCTTCCACCGGCGCGATACGGATGGCGGGCATCTCCAGCGGTTGCGCGCCCAGGGCGGCCAGTCGCTGGCTGAACTCACCGGCCCACTCTGAGGCGCGGGTGACGATGATGCGCAGGCCGCGCAGGGGTTCCGGGCCATGCTCAGCCCCGACGACGCTCACGCTCTGCCTCCAGGATCTGATCCGCGCCCTGCGCTTTCGCCTGCTCCGCCAGGCGCGCCCCTAGCGCTACCGGATCGTCCGGGTCGCCCTGCGCCGAGAGGCGGAGTACTTCTCGGCCATCCGCGCTGGCGATCAACCCATCCAGCGCCAGGCGCCCGGCCTCGGCCCGGCCCCAGGCGGCCACCGGTGCGGAGCAGCCGGCCTCAAGCGCTGCCAGGAAAGCGCGTTCCGCCGTCACCGCCGCCCAGGTGGGCCGGTGGTGGATGGCGGCCAGCCGCCGCAACAGGGCCTCGTCACGGACGCGCACCTGGACGGCCAGCGCGCCCTGTCCCGGCGCGGGCAGCATCAGGTCAAGCGGCAGCCACTGGGTCACCTCGTCCGCCCGGCCCAGGCGGATCAGCCCGGCGGCGGCCAGGATGACGGCATCATTATCCGGCAGGGCCGCCTTGCGCAGCCGCGTGTCCACATTGCCGCGCAGGGGGACGACCTCCACATCGGGGCGCAGGGCACGCACCTGGGCAGCCCGGCGCAGGCTGCTCGTCCCTACCCGCGCACCGGGGGGAAGCCTGTGCAAGGGCAACTTATGGCGCGAGATAAGCACATCGCGGGGGTCCTCGCGCGGCAACACCGCGCCAATGGTCAGGTCATCGGCCTCTGCCGTGGGCAGGTCCTTCAGGCTATGCACGACCAGGTCAATCTCGCCTGAGCGCAGCGCTGCCTCAATCGCCTGGGTGAACAGGCCCTTGCCGCCGATCTCCGGCAGGGGCTGCTCAAGGAGACGGTCACCCTCCGTCGTGAGCGTGACAACCCGGCAGCGCAGGTCCGGCCAGGCGGCGCACAATTGGGTGATGACCATCTCAGTTTGCCGCCGCGCCAGGGCGCTGGGGCGGGTGCCAACGATCAACTCAGCCACGCCCACGTTCCTCCCCATCCAGGTTGAACAGCGCCCGCGCCACCTGCGCGTAGAGCGCTGCCTGCCCGTTTTCGGCCCCGGCTTTAAGCCGCTCGGTGGGCGCGTGCAACAGCTTGTTCACCAGGCTCTGGCTCATGGCCTCAATCACCTGCCGATCGCGCTCAGAGAGGTGCCCCAATTTACGCAGGGCCCTGGCGACTTCGGCCTGGCGGATAGCCTCGCTGCGCTGGCGCAACTCGGTGATGAGGGGCACAACATCCAACGTCTTGAACCAGGCCATGAACCTGTCCACCTCTTCAGCCACGATCTGCTCCACGCGGGGGATCTCGCGCCGCCGCCCGTTCAGATGGTCCTCCACCAACGCCTGTAAGTCATCAATGTTGTACAGGTGCACGCCAGGCAACTCGCCCACCGCCGCGTGAACGTTGCGGGGCACAGCGATGTCAATGAAGAACAGGGGCCGGTCCCCCCGCGCAGCCAGGGCCGCCTTGACCGCTGGCACATCCACAATCACATGGGGGGCGCCGGTGGCGGCAATGACAATATCGGCACGGGCCAGGGCGTCACCCAGGGCCTCAAAGGGAAGGGCCTGGCCTGCCCACCCCTGGGCCAGTTCACGGGCGCGCTCCAGGCTACGATTGACGACGGTTGGCGGCGGCGCACCACGGGCGATCAGCGCGCGGGCCGCCAGCTCGGCCATCTCGCCCGCGCCCAGGACAAGGACATGGCAACCGGAAAGCGCACCAAACACCTGCTCGGCCAGGGCTACGGCCACCGAACTGATCGTCGCCGCGTTATGGTTGATGGCTGTCTCCGCCCGCGCCCGCTTCCCCGCATGGACCGCGTGGCGAAATAGGGCCGAGAGCACCGGCCCGGCGGCGCCCTGGCCGCGGGCGACTTCATAGGCTTCCAGCACCTGGCCCAGGATCTGCGGCTCGCCCAGGATCATGGAGTCCAGCCCCGCCGCCACGCGGAAGAGATGCTGCACCGCCTCCTCGTCCACATACGTGTAAAACGGCAGGGGCAAATCAGGGGGGAGGCGACGGGCCTCTATCAGGAAAGCGCGCAGGCTCTCGGCGGCTGTGGGCTCGTGAGCGGCGGCATAGACTTCCAGCCGATTGCAGGTGGATAGGATCACACCCTCAACCGTACCTTCCGGACAGGCGCCATCGCCGCAGCCCCAGCGGGCCAGCGCCGCTTTGAGCGCGCTGGGGCTGAAGCTCAGGCGTTCGCGCAGTTCCACTGGCGCGCTGCGATGGTTCAGCCCCAGGCAAAGGATGTGCATCGTAGAGGGGGGTCTGTTTGACAAATGACTAGCGGAACGCCTCGCTTTCATAGGTGCGAATCACAGACAACTGCACTTCGTTGAGCACACGGTTGATGCGCTGCATCAGGCGGGTATTCGCTTCCGCCCGCACCGGCATCCCCTCCGGCAGTTGCAGCGCGACTTCCAGGATGGCGTCGCGAAAGAACAGGGCAGCTTCCACCGCCGTGGCCAGCGGCAGGCCCAGCCGGATGGCATTGTGGGCGTGCTCCTGGCCGATGGCGCGTGCCTCGGCGATCAGCGAGGTTGCGCTTTCGCCCTCATCCTCGCCCATGTTCAGATATTGCAGCAGGACGCCCATCAGGCGGCGGCCCAGCACACGCTTGTACTCACGGTCCGCATCGTTAAAAGCGGCCAGCCAGCTCGGCGCCTGCGCGGTTAACTTGTTGCGGGTGTGGCTGAGCGCCCGGCTGGTCCACCCCTGGCCAGGCCCGATCAGGGCGCTGGCCTGACGGCGCGTCTGGATCAAGCGGATGAGGTCCTCCAGCGCAAAGCGCCGGTGCCCGCCAGGGGTGAGGAAGACGGGGATCTCGCCCCGGTTCGCCCAACGGCGCAGCGTGGCCGGGTGGACACCCAGGAAGGCGCTGGCCTGTTTCAGGCTCAGCCAGCGGCTGGAGGGCGATCCTTCTATCACGGCCTTCATGCTCACCATCCTGATATTATACTTTTCTAGGCAAAATTATACAAATTTATATATAAGCCAATAAGATGCACTCAGTATATAGGCCGTCTGGCCCCGTGGACAAGTGACAGGTGTCATGATTTTGGGGTGACAGATGAACCAGGGGAGAAAACGAGCGAGCCACCTGAAAGGGCCCCAGGTGGCTCACGATAAGTGCGTTGCCCGCAGGCTTGCGGGCGTTGACCTGCCCTCCTCTATTGGGTCGGGGCGGTGCAGTTTGGGCATGGGATGCGCTCAATCTTCTGCCGCAGTGCGCCCTTGGGGCCGATCACGTAAGAGCCGGTGACCAGGACACGGCTGCCGTTACAGACTGTGCAATTGGTGCGCCCAGACACCTTGCCCATGCGGGTCATCTTCTCTGCCTTCGCCATGCGTTTATCCTCCTCAAAAAATAAATACTGCCAGTGCTCAGCACACAAAAAGAGGCGCCACTCCGACGGCGTCTCTTTTTGCTCATCAACTGTTCCTATCCCCGGCCCTGCGACCGGGCACAACGGGGTTGATTCTACCACATTCGGATATTTTCGTCAAGCGCTGTGAAGCCGGGGGTGTATTCGCTATTTGGGGCGAGTTTGTCACCCTGAGCGCAGCGAAGGGTCTCTGAGGTGCGAACTAGAGATTCTTCGCTTCACCTTCCCCTTCGCTGCCCCTTCCCCTTCGCTACGCTCAGGGTCAGGGCTTCGGCTCAGGGCAGGCCTTCAGCCGCAGGGCTGCCCCCAGTGTGGAATGCACCCCCTAAATAGGACACCTGTTCTATTGCATTCTTAATTTTTTCATGTATAATCATTTGTATGCACCCGGAGCCTTGGAGGGCAGGGCGTCTTCTCTGGCCCGCCCTTCTCTTAGCGGCCCTGGCGTTAGCCAGTTGGACGCCGGTTACACAGGCCCAATCCCCCGATTTCGGCGCGGAGATCTTCGCGCTGACCAATTCCATTCGTGCTGAGCGCGGCCTGCCCGCCTATCTCTGGGACGAACGCCTGGCCGCCGCGGCCCGCCGCCACGCCAACGACATGGCCAACACCGGTTGGATCGCCCACACCGGCTCGGATGGCACTCGCGTCCGCGACCGCGCCCGCGAGGCCGGCTACCCTGGCTTCAGTTGGGGGCTGGTGGTCGGCGAGAACATCTACGGCGGCTACACCCATAACCGCCCCACAGATGCGATGACCTGGTGGATGAATTCCCCGCCTCACCGCAGCCAGATTCTGAGTACGCGCTTCCGCGAAATGGGCGCGGCCTCGGCCAGCCGCAATGGCACCACGTACTACGTGGCCGTCTTCGGCGACCGGCCTGACGTCCCGGCGGAGTCGCCGCCCCCACCGCCGCCAGCCGCACCAGCGCCCGCCCCCAGTGAATCGGCGCCCGTTGCCTCTGGTCCCCCAAGTACGCTTCCGGACGGTTCTATTGTGTACACCATCCAGCGGGGGGATACGCTTTACGCCATCTGGCGGCGGTTCGGCGTGTCCGTCAAAGACCTGATGGCGCTCAACCATCTGAGCGAGCACAGCATCCTCTACCCCGGCCAGCAGATCGTGGTCAGCCTGGGCACGGCAGCGACAGCAGCGCCACAGAGCCAGACGGCCCCATTGGACCGGCCCATTGCGCGCCCGGCGGACCTGAACAACCTGCCCCCTGGGGCTGTGGTGTACACAGTGCAGGCGGGGGATACCCTGCTGGGGATCGCCCTGCGCTACGGCGTCAACCCGGATGACATCGCCGCGCTCAACGCCTTACCTGATGTGAATGTGCTCTCCATCGGCCAGAAGCTGGTGCTGAGCCTGACGCCCCTGAAGGCGGCGCCGCCCCCTGCCCGCCCGGCCCAGGCAAACGCAGGCCCGGCCCGTTCCGACGTTAAGGCGCCTGTCGGCTGGCCGGTGCACATTGTGCGCGAGGGGGACACGCTCTCTGCGATTGCCTCGCAGTACGGCGTGAGTGTGGACGAACTGGTCAGGCTGAATCGGCTAAGCGACCCCGATGCGCTGGCGATCGGCCAGGTGCTCATCCTCAGCACCATGCCGGAGTGGGTTTACAACGCAGCCAACACCGATCGCCCACCGCACCCGCGCTTTCCGGTGTGGCTGATCGCCGCGCCCAAAGACGACGACTTCACCCCACTGCTCCACATCCCGCAGGGCAATTAGCCCCGGCTGGCCGGATCACCCGGCCAGGGTGTAACCGGAGCCACGCAGGTTGAGCAGATAGCGTGGCCGGTTGGGGTCCGGCTCAATCTTACGCCGCAGGTTGCTCAGGTGCGCTCGCAGCACCTGCCGCGCCTCGTATTCCTCCAGGTCGTAGCCATGCAGGCGCCGCACCAGTTCAGCGCAGGAGAGCACCTCGCCTGGCGCCCGCGCCAGGCAGGCCAGCAAGTCAAATTCGGTCCGGGTGAGATCGATCAACTGGCCATCGCGCTGAACCTGCCGCCGCCGCAGGTCAATGCGCAACCCATTGCGCTCAATGACCTCCGGCCCGGCTGAGGCCAGGCGTCCGGGCGCCCCCGGCGCCGGGAACTCGCCGCTCTCATCCAGCGCCTGCAGGGTTGCCCGCAGTTCGGCGATAGCGGCCTCGCGTTGCAGCGCCTGGGCGCGTTTGCCCACGGCCCGTTCCAGCGTGGCCCGCACGTGGTCATTGTCAAAGGGCTTGGTGAGGTAATCATAGGCCCGCAGCCGCAGCGCCTCCACAGCGGTGTCTACACTGGCGTACCCCGTCATGATGATGACCCCGGTCGTCGGGGCGATCTGCTGAATCTGCGCCAACAGGTCAATGCCCGTCAACCCGTTCATACGGATATCGGACATGACCACATCAAACTCGCTGCGCCGCAGGTGCTCCAGCGCCTCCTCAGCGCTCTCGGCTGTGGTGACCTCATAACCGCTGCGCCGCAGCAGTTTCTCCAGGCCAATGCGGACCGTGCGTTCGTCGTCCACAACCAGGACGCGAGGAGGCCGGCCCAGGAGGGCCGTGAATGTGCTGGCCTGTGCTGTTGTCTGCATCATGGTGCTTTTCCTCCCTGCTCCCGGCTACACGGCAGACTGACCGTGAAAGTCGTCCCCTGCCCCGGCTGGCTCGTCACCCTGATCTCCCCGCCATAATGATGGATGATCCCCTGGCTGACAAACAATCCCATCCCGATACCCCGCGTTTTGGTGGTGAAGAAAGGCTCAAACAGGTGCGGCATGACCTCTGGCGGGATGCCGTGCCCTGTATCGCTGACGTGCACCAGCACATGTCCTCCCTCAACCTCTGTGTGCACCCCGATCTGGCCTCCGCCGGGCATGGCGTCAATGGCGTTCAAGATGAGATTTAAGAACACCTGCTTCAACCGGCCCGCGTGCGCCCGAACTATGGGGCGCGTCGGCGACCAGTGGCGCTCCAGCCGCACCTGGGCCTTGCTCAGCTTCTGTTCCACCAGCTTGAGCACCTCGTCCAGGATGATGTCCAGGTCCACCAGCGCAGTTTCGCCAGATGCAGGCCGGTAGAAGTCCAGGAACTGGTGAATGAGCTGGCCCGTGCGCTGGATCTCGCTGGCAGCGATACGCAGGTTGTCCGGGTCCACAGGTTCACCGGCCTCCGCCTCCTCCAGAGCCAGGCCCAGATGTGTCTGAATGGCCTGCAGGGGGTTGTTGATCTCATGGGCGATGGCCGCCGAGAGCTTGCCCATGGCGGCCATGCGCTCGCTCTCCACCAGCCGGTCTTGCGAGGCTTTCAACTCTTCCGCATAGCGTTGGACGGCGGCGTACAACCGGGCGTTATTCACAGCCACCCCCAGCTCGCGGCCTACAGCGATCAGCACATCGCTATCCTCAGGCGTCAACCGCCCGGAGACGACCAGCGCCCCCAGGCAGTCCTCAGGCACGATCAGGGGCACCGCCAGGACCGGGTCGCATTCCAACGGGGCCAGCCAGACAGGCTCGCGGCTGGTCACCGCCTGGCGCGCCGCCGCCTCCGCCGCCCGTGAGGTCGCCTCAGACAGGCCATAGCTGGCGATACAGCGGACGCAGGCTGATCCGTCCTCTGTCCCCTGCCCTTCATCCCCGGTCAGAAAGAAGGCCGCACCGGGCAGGCCCATCAGGCGGCGGATTTCGTTCAGCGTATCCCCGGCGATGCCCTCCAGGTCAAGGCGGCGGCTGACCGCAGCGGTGACCGCGTGAAGCGTGCTCAAATGGCGCGTGCGGGCCGCGACCATGCTCTCCAGCAGATGCGCATTGGAGCGGATCTGCTCATACAGGCGGGCGTTCTCCAGCGCCACCGCGATCTGCCCGGCCAGGCTCTCCAACAGGGCGATGTCATCTACGGCCAGGTCACGCGGCTGGACGCTCTGCAAGTCAATCACCCCGGTCACCCGGTCGGCCAGCCGGATGGGAATGACCAGTTCATAGCTCATGCCCAGCGGCGGCAACAGCGCGGTCCCCAGGTGATCGCCCGCGCTGGAGAGCGCCAGGGACTGCCCATGTTCCACCACCCAGGCAATCGCGGGTGGGAGCGGCACAGGCAAATGATCGCTCAGGTACACGGCGACCTGGTCAAATTCAAAGGCCTGTGTCAGGCTCTCCACCGTCTTTTCCACGAGCAGGTTCAATTTGAGGATGGCGCTCAGCCGCCGCCCCAGCTCATTGATGGCGTGCAGCTTGCGCGACCAGCGCTGCTCTTGCTCGTACAGGCGTGCCTTCTCCAAAGCCGTCGCCAGGGGCACAGCGACCGCCTCCAGGAAGCGCAGGTCCATCTCTTCCAGAGGGGGGCCGCCTGCCGGGCTTTCCACCTGGAGCAGGCCGAGGATGCGCTGGCCCTGACGCAGGGGCACGAGCGCCCGCACGCCCAACCCGGACAGGGCCGCAGGCAGCTCCCCCCCGCCGTCACTGGCCGGAAGGAACAAGGCCCGCCCGGTGCGCATGATAAACGCGATCACCCCCTGGTCCAGCACCAGCCGCGCGGGCGCGGCCCCCGGTCCGGCCTGGGCCTCCAGGGCCAGCTCCTCGCCGCGCACCAGATAAAGCGCGCACTGGGGATAACCGAAATCGCGGGTGAGCACGTTGACCGCCGTATGACAGATGGCACTCTCATCCAGGTTGGCGGCGATGCTCAGGTTCATGCGTTGGGCCAGCGCCAGGCGCATGGCGTAGCGCTCCAGCCCCTCCAGCCGCTGGATATAGCCCTGCACCATCCCTGCCTGGGCCACCAGGGCCGAGGCCAGCCGGACAGCTTCCGGCCCAAACGACGGCACCCCTGCCGCGCGCCCGGCAACCAGGAGGCCCAGCAGCGTCGTTCCTTGCCAAAACGGCACGATCAGGGCGCTCTTCACGCGCAGCGCGTGGAGAAAGGGCTTCAGCGGACGGTCGGGGATCGGCCAGGTATGGGCCGGGCCAGCCAGGACGAACGGCGCCTGGAAGCTATCCGGGCTGACCGTGCCGGGCCAGATAAGCTCCAACTCTTTCGCCTCCATCTGACCGCCCGCAATTGGCCCCACATGAAACAGGCGATCCTTCTCGTCCCAGAACAGCCAGGCGCACCTGTCGGCCTCAAACACCTTCAAGGCTACTTCCACCAGGCGCTCAAAGAATGAAGGGCTATCCGGGATGTCCGCCAGCGCCTGGGCCACGCTTTGCAATCGGCTGAGGCTATCGGGGACGGCGACAGGCAGGGGGGCAGACACGCGCTCCGGCGCGTGAAGCGGATCCAGCCTGACATCGGGAACAACCGGGCTCATCAGCGCGTCAGCAACATAGTCCTGGCCTGTACGCATTGTAGCAAGAGAGCCGCAACGCCGATATAGTCTATTAGTCCCTGATGGGACCAGGGTACCAGTCTCAGCAGATCACAGGTTTGTCATGCTGAGCGCAGCGAAGCATCTCCAATGTATGTTCAGGGGACCCTTCGCTGCCCCTTCCCCTTCGCTTCGCTCAGGGTCAGGGCTTTGGCTCAGAGCCTGCCCTGAGCCTGGCGAAGGGGTGACACTTTTGTGATCTACTGAGTCTCAGTAGATCACAGGTGTGTCATGCTGAGCGCAGCGAAGCATCTCTTATGAAGCTCACAAGAGGCTCTTCGCTTCGCTCAGAGTGACACTTCTGCGATCTACTGAGTCTGCCTGTTCCGGGGGAGGGGATCAGGCGCACTCCCTCCCCCTTGTGGGGGAGGGTGGGGGGAGCGCACTTTTATTACGACTATAGTACGATTATGGCACATGTGAAGACTGCGCCTGTACAATGACCGCGCAGACATCATACGAACTGAAGTGAACGACCGACATCAGCCGCACCTGGTCGCTTATCTCTAATGATTAGGAGGTCATCATGGGCAGACCGAGGTTATCACGACTAGGGATCGCCCTGGGAATCGCACTTCTCACCGGGTGCGTCGGCGCACCTAACCCACTTGGGTCGCCTATAGGCACACCAACACCGGACATATACGCGACCAAGTTCGCCGACCAGGGAAGGCTGCCTACTGCCACACCAGGGACTCCAGGGACGCCGCAGGCTAACAAACTGACGATAGGGCCGCCGGAAATCACACCGGAGGCGACTGCCTTTGCGCCCATAACGTACCACGCTACCCCCGCTGGCGCCGGATATATCATCCCAGTTTCGGCACCGTTCTCCGGGCTATCGTACCACTTTGAAAACGAATGGTACGAGGATACGGACAATGCAACAAAGCGAACCGAAGTGTGGGTCGGGTCGGTCTCAGCATCAGACGGCAGCGGTGGATATACTCACAAGGGTGTCGTGGTCGTCTCGGTCATTGTGATCAGCACCCAGGGCAACCAGACTGTGCACAAGCAGGTTGACCTCAAAGAGTATCTTACCCCCTGCCAGGGCGGGGCTGTGCGCGTCGTGGATGCCGTTGGCGAAGTCCTCACCCTCCAGGCCACCTCCGGCCACACCTTCTACTTTGATGTCCCCTCCCGCCAGTTCGTC
>FWPU01001045.1_pt1 | contig 86232 bp, 71 predicted proteins | sample 2228361 | NCBI WGS metagenome assembly FWPU01 (sample SAMEA103939777, study PRJEB20133) | metagenome
ATGGTGGCGGGTCTTACGGACCACATCTGGAGCTTGGAGGAGCTGTTGACCCATGTTCCTGTTCCTATCAACGATTCATAGGGAGACTACCGTGTTATCAGGCAGGGGAATATCGGGCACGCCGAAGCCAGTTGTGAGCTTCAACACGCCACCGCTGGAGAAGCTGCCCGTACCAGACGTGGTGTTCCCAGCGCCTGGGCGGAGCACATAACCCTCGCCGTTCACATTCGTAATGAGCACGGCGACTTCCGAGAGCCAGCTGGGTGCAGTGGCAGTTATCGTCACATCCCAGCCCATGCCGTTCCACAGGTCATCGCTCCCTACATTAATGGAGAGGCGTGTGTTGTTCGTATCGCCAAGTCCACCATAGCTGGGTGTTCCCGTAACATCAATCGTGGTCTGGTTACCCTCCGCAGGGGCGAAGTCGCCACCGTTGCGGATGGGGGTATACAGGGCGGGGTTGCGCGGTCCGACATGCACATACTCGACCTGCAGGGTCGGACGCGGCTTTGCAGACGGGTCGGTCTTCTCGGAGGCGGTGCCTCCCTTCTGCGCAAATGCAACACATCCAACAGCCACTACTGCGACGCCTAAAAGTGTCGCTACTGCTCGTTGTACACGCATAGTGTAAGACCTCCTTTGCAGGACCTCTCCCTTCGGATTGCCTGTACCTCTAATTATACCCCATTTCGATGGGAATGGCGGTGGGGGTGTTCAAAATCCTTTCGTAGCTTGGGCATCCTACCAACTCAGCACATGAGATTGTCCGCAAGGGTTTCATCCCCCCTCCTGTAGGTTCCCCCCGCTTGCGGGGGGAACCATTCATTTTTTTTCGGTTCCCCCCGTTGACGGCTGACAAGGGTACACAAGATAGGTTCATTCTCGAAGGCGAACGCATAATTGTCCGCAAGGGTTTCATCCCCCCTCCTGTAGGTTCCCCCCGCAAGCGGGGAGAACTACACCTTCTTCTCGGTTCCCCCCGTTGACGGGGGAACCACACCTTCTTCTCGGTTCCCCCCGTTGACGGGGGAACCACACCTTCTTCTCGGTTCCCCCCGTTGACGGGGAGAACCTTACTTTCTTCTCGGTTCCCCCCGTTGACGGGGGAACCACACCTTCTTCTCGGTTCCCCCCGTTGACGGGGAGAACCTTACTTTCTTCTCGGTTCCCCCCGTTGACGGGGGGAACCTTAAGGAGGGGGGAACTGCCTCCCGAAAATGCTGGCGAACCGGTAGAAAGTGAACCTGATCTGTGTACCCTTATCGGGTGACAAAAGGGGGCTTCGGGGTGGTAAGGCGTCTTCTCTCTGCACTCTGTTCCCGTGCAGAAGGGGGTTTTCCAAACACCTTCTATGCAAGGGGACAATCCCTTCAGGTACAATCCATGAGCGCAAAAAGGGGTAAGCAACGGCATGGGCTACGAAATTCCGAAGACCTACAACCCGCACGAGGTGGAAGAGCGACGCTATCAATGGTGGCTGGAGCGGGGCGACTTCTACGCCACGATTGCAGAGGATGGGCGACCCCGCTACTGCATCACCATTCCACCGCCCAACATCACAGGCTCTCTGCATATGGGGCATGCGCTTAACCACTCCATTCACGACGCCCTCCTACGCTGGAAGCGGATGAAGGGCTACAATGTGCTGTGCGTGCCTGGTACCGACCACGCAGGCATCGCCACGCAGAATGTGGTCGAGCGGGAACTGCGCAAGGAGGGGCTGACCCGCCACGACTTGGGACGCGAAAGGTTTCTGGAGCGCGTCTGGCAGTGGCGCGAGCAATACGGCAACACCATTCTGATGCAGTTTCGCAAACTCGGCTGTTCCTACGATTGGCGCTACACCCGCTTCACGCTCGACCCCGAATATGTAGACGCAGTGCTGGAAGTGTTCATACGCTGGTGGCAGGATGGACACCTCTATATCGGGGAGCGCGTGATTAACTGGTGCCCACGCTGTATGACCGCCCTCTCGGATATCGAACTGGAGCAAGAAGACGAGCCGGGCAAGCTTTACCACATTCGCTATCACTTTGATGATGGTGAAGGCTACCTGGTGGTCGCTACCACACGCCCTGAAACGATGCTGGGGGATGTGGCGGTGGCGGTGAATCCCAGCGACGAACGCTATGCCCACCGTGTCGGCAAAAATCTGCGCCTGCCGTTGGTCGGACGGCTCATCCCGCTGATTGCCGACCCCTATCCCGACCCTGCCTTCGGCACAGGCGCAGTCAAGGTCACGCCCGCCCACGACCCGAACGACTTCGAAATCGGCACTCGGCATGGTCTCCCGCGCCCCGTCATCATGAACCGAGACGGCACGGTCAATACCGAAGACCTGCGCACTGAATTGGGTCTGCACGACAATCCCTACCTACAGAACTATCACGGCAAAGACCGCTACGAGGTGCGCAAACTCATCGTTCAAGACCTGGAAGCAGAAGGCTTATTAGAGAAGGTGGAGGACTACAAGGTTCCGCTGGCGCGCTGTGAGCGGTGTGGAACCGTGATTGAACCCCTGCTGAGCGAGCAGTGGTTCTGCCGAATGCGTGAGATTGCGAAACCCGCTGCGGATGTGGTGCGCGAAGGCAAGATTCGCATCATCCCCGAACGCTACACCGAAATGTACCTGAACTGGCTGGACCATATCCGCGACTGGTGCATCTCGCGCCAGCTCTGGTGGGGACATCAGATACCCGCTTGGTACTGCGTCGACTGCCACCCAGAGAATTTTGGAAGCATAGAACCCGCCACCGAGCAGAGAGAGGAAGCTAACCCCCCTCTCCCTCTGGGAGAGGGGCAGGGGGTGAGGGCTGAATACCGCCTCCTCCGCCGAGAGGACCCGATAGTACAGAAGGATGCGCCCGAAAAGTGCCCGCGCTGTGGGAGTACTCGCCTTGTGCGCGACCCCGATGTGCTGGACACATGGTTCTCGTCGGCAATCTGGCCCCACACCGTGCTGGGCTGGCCCCGCCAAACCGAAGAACTGCGCCTGTTCTACCCCACCGACGCCCTGCTCACCGCCCAGGAAATCCTCTACCTGTGGGTGGCGCGCATGGTGATGACGGGGCTGTACTTTATGGGCGACATTCCGTTCCGCGAGGTCTACATCCACGCCACTGTGCTGAATAAGGAAGGCAAGCGGATGTCCAAATCGCTCGGCACAGGCGTAGACCCGCTGGAGATGATAGAGAAGTACGGCGCCGATGCCCTCCGCTGGTCGCTACTTCAGCAGGCAGGGCTTCAACAATCGATACGGTTCTATGAAGACCGCGTGCTGAATGCGCGCAATTTCGCCAACAAGGTCTGGAACGCCACCCGCTTTGTGTTGCTCAACCTTGAGGGCGCGGACTTGAATGCCCTGCGTGCCTACGGCGCACAACCTGCCGATGCGCTCGACCGCTGGGTGCTGAGCCGACTCCAACAGACGATTCGGTCCGTGAGCGATGCCCTGGCACGCTACTGCTTCGACGATGGGGCAAACACCCTCTATGAATTCATCTGGAGCGAGGTGTGCGACTGGTACATCGAGGCGGTCAAACCTCGCCTCCAAGACCCCCAATGCAAGACCCAGACCCAAGCGATGCTGGTGTATCTGTTCGACCATCTCCTGCGCCTGCTTCATCCCTATATGCCCCACATCACCGAGGAACTCTGGCAGGCGATTGGCGCAACCTCCGGAGAGCCTGCGCTCATACGTGCCAACTTCCCTCAACCGAACCCCAGATGGATCGACTCCGAGGCGGAAGCCGAGATGACGCAGGTGTTCGACATCATAAGGGCAATCCGCAATCTGCGCGCAGAGGTGAAGATTACACCTGGCGTCGCCATCCCGTTCGCATGGGTGAACCCGACCGATGAGGTAAGTCGGGCGCGAGTGGGGGCACACCGCTCGATGATAGCGCACCTTGCGTGGTGTCAGGAGGTTCGGCTCGGTACACCCGACGAGCGCGCGCTGATGAACCCTGCAGAAGGTGTAGAGGTGTTCCTACCGATTGCAGGGCTGGTTGATGTAGCGCGCGAACGCGAACGGCTCCAGAAAGAGCTGGCAAAACTGGAGGGCGAAATCAAGCAGGTACAGGCGCGCCTGCGCAACCCACAGTTCATAGAGCGCGCCAAGCCCGAAGTGGTACAAGAGACCCGTGCCTTAGAGCGCGACCTGCTGGAACGGCATGCCCGCCTCAAGGCACGACTGGAGCAGTTGGGGGAGTGAGCTGATGCGCTTGCTAAAACACAAGTGGGGTCTGCCCCGATGTAGGGCAGACCCACTGGAAAGAATGTGAGCTTGCTCAGCGTTTGCGCCTGCGTAGGGCAAGCAAACTCACTAACCCACTGCCAAGCGCAACCATACTCGCTGGCTCGGGCACTATCTCTATGCGGACATCATCCACGGCAGGACCGTAGCCGTTCGAGCCAGTCCATCCAGTGTGGTATTCAAGGCTCTCAAACCGCAACCTGTACACACCCGCATTGAGATTCACAATCCGAGTGTGTAAATCCCAACGCTGTTCTGTGTGCGAAAGGTTGCGGTTGAAGTAATGGGTAAACACCTCATCGAAAATCGGGGTATTACCCTGTAGTATCTGAACGCGCATCTGGCGGTAGTCCCAAATGTTGTTGCTTTCGGGATTATAGTTGCCGTTCATAGCGAATCGTAGATAATATGCTCCAGGCTGTTGCACGGTGATATTCTGATGAATAGCACCTCGTGCGTTGGGCCATTGATCGGGGGTTGGAGACCCGTTCAGATCGAGCCACTGGGCACCGTCATAAGCGGGTACATGGATACCATCAGTAGTGGGCATTCGTTTGATGTCAACACTCCACTGCTCCACATACCATCCTCCGTCAAAGGTTTGTCCTGCATACCAAGTTGCAGGATTGTTCATCCACTGGTTGTCGCTGATTGGTGTTTCGAAGCTACCGTTTTGGACGAGGTTCTAGGCATACGAGGCGACCATGAGCGTTAGCCCTACTGCATACAACACACAAGCACGCTTCAGAAAGTCGTTCGTCTGACACATTACACTACCTCCTCACTTTTGAATTTTGAAAGCTGTCTCACTTTCTGAACCCAAAACAGCAACTTTGGTGCCAAATACAGTCCTTCCACCCACAAAAAATAACAGTTTTGGAGCAGATAGGTGTTGTAGGGGCGGTTTGGTGAAGGGTGATATCCTATTCCAGCCCCAAAAGAAATCAAAGGTCTCATGGATAAAAGAAAACATCCTCCTCCCACAGCACGCTTGTCCCCGCGCCACCTGCGTCCCAAATACCACCTCGCGCCCGCCCTCCAGAACCAGCCGTACCGAGTTCTGGACGCGCATCAAGTAGTACCACCCCAGTTGGGTTATCGCCTGCAACAGCGCAGGACTGCACCCAATGCCCCGATCAGCTTGCACCAGCCCCTGCGGTGAGGTTGCGTTGTTTGGGTTGGTTGAGGGCAGGGAGGTTGCGGGCGATGGTTTGCGTGTTGAGGTAGAATAGGTTTTGGCTCATCGGTTTGGTCTCCGTTTGGAGAGTAGGATTGAGGATACCGAATGCCGATGAGCCTTTTTTTTGTCTCTGCCTCAAAAAAGTGTCGTGCCGTAAGCTCCCACCAGGAGAGGGGCGTTTGGTTCCCCCCGTCGACGGGGGAACCTTGCTTTCTTCTCGGTTCCCCCCGTTGACGGGGGGAACCTTTAAGGAGGGGGGCAAGGGCTACGCCGCGCGCAGGCTACTGCCCTCTTGGGTCAGCGACTTCACATCGAAGCTCGCCAGTGCCGACTGCATCGTGTTCGCAATCTGCTGGAGGTCGTTCGCCAGCGAGGCAATCTGCTCCATCTGCGCAGCGACCTGCTGGGTGGCAGCGCTAATCTCTTGCGCGGAAGCCGAATGCTCTTCACTAATCTGCACGGTCTTGTCCATCACTTGGGCGACCTCTTCTGCCTGCTGGGTCATCTGTTGAGCAGTCGCCTGATACTGATGCACTACCGTAGCGATACTCTCGATGGCTTGGGCGATTCCCTGTTGCACCTCTTGCACGGCGTTCTGCATGGCGCGCACGACTTCGCTCACGCTCTGTTGCATCGAGCCGATAAGCGTGCCAATCTCTTTGGCAGAGTTTGCCGAGCGTTCGGCAAGGTTGCGCACCTCTTCCGCCACCACAGCGAACCCACGCCCATGCTCGCCCGCTCGCGCCGCTTCGATCGCAGCGTTCAGCGCCAGCATGTTGGTCTGCGAGGCGATGCTCTTGATAATCTCCACGATATTGCTTATCTGTTGGAACCGCCCGCCCATCTCGGTGACCTTGCCTGCAGTCTCGTTCATCAGGCTGTTCAGGTTCTGCGAGACGGCTTGAGCATTCGCCACCGCCTGCGCCTGCTGATGCGCCCCATCGCTAATCTGAAGCGCCAACTGCTTGATCTGACCCACCGACCGGTTCGCACGATGAACCTGCTCCAGCTGATGGGTGGAGAGCCGTGCGACCTGTTCGATGGTGGTGGCGATGTCGCCCGTCGCCTGGCGGGTCTGGTCGGTGGCGGAAGTCAATTGGGAAGAAGCATGCCACAGGGTCTGGCTCGCCTCTAAGGTGGCTCCTAATGCACTTCGTACCGAACTTTTGATCTGCCCGAAGCAGTCCGAGAGGTCTTGTCTGCTACTTTGAAGGGTCAGCGTGTCGGTATTGTAGCCGAAAGAACGCACCATACTGAGTATGTACGAGTCACAAACCGCCTGAAGGTCATAATAAAAGACCCGCGCAATTGCCTCGTAAGCATCGCGGGCGAAGGAGTCATTTTCAGGGAAGGTGTTGCGCAGGTATTCGCGCACAAGGTCTAAGTAGAGCGCATAGCTTCCCAGATACCACTTCTGGGGTAGGTCAATCACATCGTGCATGACGCCGATGCGCAGGCGTGTTTCGAAATAGTCCGTTCCGAAGTTGCCTCCTGTGCTGGCTTCGCGAAAGATTTGGCGGAAATAGTCAGCTTGGGTCTTCTCAAGGCGGGCGCGAAGCTGGTCGAGCGTTATGCCCTTCTGCTGGGCATAGTTGCGGAAGAATTCGAGCGTTTCGCTGAAGCTGAACTGGTGGTCGTAGAAGGCTTTGGCGATTTGCGATGCATGCTCTTCCGCCCATGGCTGAAGTTGGCGCAGGACGGCTACCTGCTCTGGGGTGAGACGAATGAACTGCTTGCGTAGCCCAAGATTCTGTTCGTTTATCCTGAAAAGCTCAGTGTATTTGCCCATAGTGTGCCTCCTTTTGGTGGGGTTTTTAGGCGGCGGTGTATTGGCTGATGGCGTTGAGGTCAAAGATTTCGGGCAGATTGAGCAGGATGAGCACGCGCTCGCCCATCTGCACCAGACCACTCAGGAACTTCTGAGTGGCTTCGGAGACAATGGGGGGCGGGGGCTGAATCTGCTCGAGGGGCACATCGACCACATCGGACACGGAGTCGACTCGTAGCCCGAAGGTTTTGCCGTCCACCTGAGCCACGATGACCACCGTGCTCTCGTTTTCTGGGAGCGGTTCGATTTCGAACCGCGTGCGGGCGTCCAGTATGGCGATGATGTTCCCGCGTAGGTTCATCACGCCCAGCACATAGTTCGGGGTGTTGGGCATGCGCGTCACGGGGGTGAAGGAGCGTATCTCCTGCACCTGAAGCAGGGGCATGCCGTAGCTCTCGTTGCCAATCTGGAACACAAGGTACTTCTCCGTGTTCGCGTCCAACAGCGGTTTCGTTTCGGCAAGGGTGTTCTCCATGCTTCTCCTCCTACAGAGGAGATTATTGGCGACTCAGCCAGAATTCTTTACAGGAGTGTGTGTTTTAGCCCTCACCCCCTGCCCCTCTTTAGCCCTCACCCCCGTCCCCTCTCCCAGAGGGAGCTTACTGCACGACAGTTTTTCGAACTCGTGCCCAAAGCTCCTATTGAGAAGGGCAGACACGGGGGTCTGCCCCTACAGGCAAGGCGATTTGGTAGGGGTGCACCCCCGTGTGCGCCCCTTTTCGATTCTCCCTCAAAAAAGTGTCGTGCAGTAAGCCGTTGACGGGGAGGGTTAGGGTGGGGGAGCCCTCTCCCTGATAAGGGTACAGGGGTCATGTCCACTTTCTATTGGTTCACCAGCATTTTCGGGAGGCAATTCCCCCCTCCTTAAGGTTCCCCCCGTCAACGGGGGGAACCGAGAAGAAGGCAAGAAGGTTCTCCCCGTCAACGGGGGGAACCGAGAAGAAGGCAAGAAGGTTCTCCCCGTCAACGGGGGGAACCGAGAAGAAGGCAAGAAGGTTCCCCCCGTCAACGGGGGGAACCGAAAAAAAAATGAATGGTTCCCCCCGCTTGCGGGGGGAACCTACAGGAGGGGGGATGAAACCCTTGCGGAAAAGTATGCGTTCGCCTTCGAGAATGAACCTATCTTGTGTACCCTTATCAGCCTTGAACAGGGGAACCGAGAAAAACCCCCATTCCCAGCCCCTTTCCCAGTGGGAGCGGGGAGTAGACCATTCGCCTGCGGCTCAGGGTGACAGATGGCTTGGGTGTCTCGCCCGTACTACTTTTGAGGTATACTTCTATTGTGAGCAAGCGCACTGGTTTGCTGGGGCTGTTTGCGCTTCTGTTGGTGCTTGCGCCTGTGCTGGGCTTTTGGGCGCAAGTGTGTGTTTGCAGGGCACAGCCTCGGCTCGGCTGTTGCCAGCGTGCGCTTGCAGACTGCTGTCGCACTTCCTGCGATTCGTGCTGTTTGGAAGCGAACTCCTGTAAAACAACCTGCCCAGGATGCACGCACGACACCAGCCACAAGTTCTCTGCCTCATTCCCGACACGAGGCATAGTGTGGGGCACTTGGGTTATAGCACTCTTCGAGCCGTTCACCCTTGAACAGGTTCCCTTCCAGTATTGGCACAGTTGGCGTCCCCCTGTACGCAATCATTCGCCCCCATTAGAAGAGCCCCATTCTCCTCGCGCCCCGCCCCTGTGTTGAGTAGGCGTGGATATGCATGTGCGCATCGGAACTTGCGTTTTGCGCACTGAAACTCTCGCTTATTTCAACACAGGAGGTTATGCAGATGAGACAGCGAACACGATTGTGGACACTATTCATTCTGTTTGGATGGAACACTATCCTTTGGGCGCAGGAGGGCACGGGCGGTTGCCCTGCCTGCGTGGTGATTCAGTCGCAACAGCGAAGCGATGTGGAGGTCGGCTTTGCGGAACTCACCGTACCGAAGGGGCGACTCAGCTGGTTTACCGTTGGCGCCCCTGGCTCTGAGGAGAACCGTTTCCGCACCTTTATCAAGACGGGCATCACGGAGCGGTTCGATGCAGGGATTGGGTACTCCCAATATGGCAATCGCGCCACCCTCCAGCTCAGTTATCAGCTCTTGCGTCAGGGCGAGGAGGCACCCTTCAGCCTATTAGTGGGCTACGGGTTCTCGTCAACCTACACGCGGGCGCAGGAGGGTGCTTATGCGATGGGCGTCTACACGGTAGGCAACCTCTCGCTGATGGGCGGTTGGCAACGCCTGCGCAACGGGCGTGATATTGGCTTCGTAGCGGGCAACTACCGCGTGGATGAACGCACCTCACTTATGTTCTACTGGCATCAGCCCACGATGATGGGTGAACCGACGGACTATAATCTGGCTCTGGTGCGTCGGTTCGGCGACTGGAATCTGGGAGTGTGGTGGTTCCATCCCAACCGTGAGAGCGACCTCGGTATTTCCCTATCACGCTCGTTCTCGTTCGGGCGATAGCGAGGGATGTCCTTACTCGCTCGTCTGATACGGGATAAGCACCGACACTCGGCGGTTGGAGTAGTGGAAGGGGTTGTCGGGTGTGCGGGGGCGTGTGTCGGCATAGCCGCGCACTTCCGCCACCTGTCCCTTCCACAAGCCGTTCGCTTCTAAGATTCGGCGGGCAGAGTTGGCGCGGTCGGTCGAAAGCTCCCAGTTCGAGTAGCTCCCGCCATACACATAAGGGTAGGCGTCGGTATGCCCTTCCACAATAATGCGGTTGTCTAACTTGCCCAACTCGCGGGCAATCAGGCGGAACAGGGTGCGCGCAGCAGGCGTTACTTCGGCACTGCCAAGGCGGAAGAAGACGGGTTCGGGTCCCTCAATCAGCTCGATGCGCATCCCCTCTTTGACGAACTCGATTTTCACATGCTCTCTAAGCCGTGCCAGCTCGGGGATATTTGCAAGCGCCGATTCGAGATACTGTTTCAGCGCTTCCATCTGTTCGCGCTCGGTTTTGCGGTCTTTCACGCCTGGTCCCTTACCGGGGGGGCGCATACCCGTCTTCCCTGCGATATGGGGGTCTTCGGTGGTGTTCTTTCCGCCGGGGGGCAGGGTATCGTTAATATTCACGATGTTCTTGGTGCGGGGATATGACTCAAAAAAGCCCGTGGGGTCGCGGAAGTAGCCTGCAATAGCGCGTCGGGTCTCGATATCCAGCCCAATCAGCCACATCACGAGGAAGAATGCCATCATCGCCGTCACGAAGTCCGCGTAGGCGACCTTCCACGCGCCCCCGTGGTGCCCGTGCCCTCCGTGCTTCTTCTTTACTATCCGAATCTCTGCACCCTCTTTCGACATCGTGAGCGCTCCTCATTACGCCGCTTGAGCGGAATTACCGCTACCCTTGCCTTTAACCGCCTCTTCCATCTCTTGGAAGCTGGGGCGCAGGGAGGGTTCGATACTGCGTCGGGCGAACTCGATGCAGGTGATAGGCGCGTCGCCTCGCGCAAAGGCAATCAGGGCTTGGCGAATACACTGGAAATACTGGTGTTCGGGATGGGCATTATTTTCGATAGCAGAAGCGAGGGGCTGGAAGATGCCGTATGCCAGCAACACACCCAAGAAGGTTCCCACAAGCGCCGCAGCGACCTTCTTTCCGATGGTCTCGGGTCCTTGGTCCAGGTAGCCCATCGTGATGACCACTCCCAGCACCGCAGCGACAATTCCGAAGCCGGGCATTGCATCACCGATTTTGCTGAGTGCGTGGGCAGGGCGCATCACCTCTTCGTGGTGCTTCTCTAAATCGCTTTCGGTCAGGTCTGCCAAATCGAAGGGGCTAATCGCCCCCGTGAGCACCACCTTCATCGTGTCGCACAGGAACTCCAGCGCATGGTGGTTCGAGGCAAGGAAAGGATATTGGGCAAAGAGGGAACTCTCGTGCGGTCGCTCCACATGCTGTTCCAGAGCAAGCAGACCCTCTTTGCGTGCAAGGGTGAACAGGGCGAACAGGGCAGAGAGCAGTTCCAAGAACACCTCTTTCTTATATGGACTTCCCTTCAACAGCCCCAACACCGATTTGATGATGGCTGAGAGCACGCTGGGCGGGTTCGCAGCAATGAGGGCCCCAATCCCAGCCCCACCGATAATGATAAACTCGGAAATCTGGATGAGCGCGGCAATCTTCCCGCCGTGCATGATGAACCCACCAAACACCGCGCCGAAGACCACCACGAAGCCAATCAGCACGAACATCTATCCCGTGCGCCTCCAGATAGGGTTATTCCACACTCCGCCTTGCAAACTGCTATCGATTCGTGGCTTGGGCATCCTGCCCATCAAGCGCACGAGGGAGACGCCCATACTACAATAGTTATTCCCCTTCCGAATCGGGATACATCTGGCGGGCGATGGCGCCCAGCACGCCGTTCACAAATCGCCCCGACTCGGCGGTACTGTAGCGCTTGGCTAACTCGACCGCTTCGTTGATGACGCTTGCGTAGGGTACTTCGGGGTGATAGCGCAGTTCATAGAGGGCAAGCCGAAGGATGTTGCGGTCGATCACTGCCATGCGCTCTATCGTCCAGCCTCGAGCGAACTGCTCAATCAGAGGGTCTAACTCGGTGATTTGGTGTTGAGCTGTGCCCAGCACGAGGTCTTTCACATAGTTCGCAAGGTCGGTTGGCAGTTGGGCAACGCTCAGCACCTCTTCCAACGCCTCTTCGGGGGATTTGCTCGCGGTGTCGATTTGGTAAAGGGCGCGCAGTGCCCATTCGCGTGCGAGCCGTTTGGGGTGGGGCGGTCGGTTCATCGGGAACTGCCTCCTGCTGGAACCACTCCTCTGAGCAGTCGGGATACGAACGGCGTAGAGACTCGCCCCTCTTGGTATTCAGGCGTCTGGACAAGCCGAAGCAGAAACTCACGGTTGGTCTGAACCCCCGCAATACGCAGTTCGCTCAGCGCACGCTCCAGACGGCGTATTGCTTCCTCGCGTCGAGGTGCCTGCACGATGACCTTCGCCAGCAAGGGGTCATAATAGGGCGGGATACTATAGCCTGTATAGAGGTGGCTATCGACGCGCACACCGGGTCCGCCGGGCGGTGTCCACTCGTTGAGCCTGCCTGTAGAAGGGGTGAAATCGTGCTCGGGTATCTCGGCGGTCAGGCGCGCCTCGATAGAGTGCCCCAGTATCGGGATTTCGCTCTGCTTGAAGGGGAGCTTCTCCCCGGCGGCGATGCGAATCTGCCAGTGCACAATATCGATTCCTGTGATGGCTTCTGTCACGGGGTGTTCGACCTGCAGTCGCGTGTTCATCTCGATGAAATAGAAGTTGCCCTTGCTGTCCATCAGGAACTCTATCGTGCCTGCGTTCTGATAGCCGACGGCTTGAGCCACCTTGACCGCCGTCTCGCCCAGTGCCTTGCGGGTTTCGGGCGAGAGATGGGGGGCAGGAGCCTCCTCTATCATCTTCTGGTGCCGAGGGGTCTGAATCGAGCATTCTCGCTCGTAGAGGTGGAGCACCTTGCCGTGCGCATCGGCTAAGATTTGCACTTCGATATGGCGGGGTTCGGGGATATAGGTCTCTAAGTAGACATCGGGCGAGCCGAACGCGGCTTGCGCTTCCGATTGAGCGATTCGCAACGCAGGAATCAGGTCTTCTTCCGAGCGCACCATGCGAATCCCGCGTCCCCCACCCCCTGCTGCGGCTTTGATGAGCAGGGGGAAACCGATCTGCCGTGCGGATGCAAGCGCTTCCTCTTCCGTACGAATGGGGGTACGCGTACCGGGCAGGATGGGCGCCCCCGCCTCCTCTGCAATTGCGCGCGCCAGTGCCTTATCCCCCATCCGCTCAATCGCTTTGGGAGGCGGACCGATGAACCGTATCCCTTGCGACTCGCACGCCTGTGCAAAGCTGGCACGCTCTGAAAGATAGCCGTAGCCCGGATGGATTGCCTCCGCACCCGTTATCAGCGCCGCCATCAGGATGTGGGGAATGTTCAGGTAGCTCTCAGTGCTTGGAGGGGATCCGATACAGACCGCCTCGTCCGCCAGCACCACATGTAGGGACTCGCGGTCCGCCTCCGAGTAGACTGCAACCGTAGCGATTCCCAGCTCACGGCACGCGCGAATGATGCGCACCGCTATCTCCCCACGATTGGCAACCAGAATCTTGCGAAACATACGCAGAGGGTATTGTACCCGTCTGGGGTATTCTTACTATGCGGAGGTTGGCGACGATGCAAGAGTTTCAGCTGCCGATTGAATGGGAGCCGAGCGCAGAGCTGATAGAGCAGGCGAACCTCACCGCTCAGATGCGGAAGTATGCTCTTCCCACCTATGAGGCGTTCCTCCAACGCTCGGTTGAAGACCCCGACTGGTTCTGGCGCGCCTTTTTTGAGGATGTCGGCTTTCACTGGCATACGCCCTATACGCAGACCGTCGACCTCAGCGAGGGCAAGCCGTTCGCTAAGTGGTTCGTCGGAGGCGAGCTGAACTGGACTTACAACGCCTTAGACCGCCTTGTAGCGAATCACCAGGGTGGGCACTTTGCGCTCATCTGGGAGGGGGAGGAAGGCCCCACGCGTCGCTATACCTACGCCCAACTGTTGGAAGAGGTGAACGCTCTGGCGCGGGGACTACACGCGCTTGGAGTGCAACCAGGCGACCGTGTGGGGCTATTCTTGCCGTTCGTCCCTGAAGTGGCGATTGCGCTGTTGGCGGTCAGCCGAATCGGAGCGATTGCCCTCCCTCTCTTCTCTGGCTTTGGACCAGAGCCTATTGTGACTCGCATGCAGGACGCAGAAGCCGAGTGGCTCTTTATCGCCGATGGCTTCCCACGACGCGGAAAGACCATCCCGATGTATGAAACCGCCCAAACCGCCCTGCAGAATCTGCCCTTCGTGAAGCGGGTGATAGTGGTCGAGCGCGCCCAGCGCAACCTCACCTTGAACCCCGAACGCGAAATCGCCTATCAAGAGGTGCTGGACTGTGGAAGCATGGACGCCCCTGCTTTCCCCAGCGAGACCCCCTGTATGATGATTTACACCTCAGGCACGACAGGCAAACCCAAAGCGGCGTTCCATGTGCATGCAGGCTTCCCCATCAAAGCGGCACAGGATATGTACCACCTGTTTGACCTCAAGCCCACCGACACGATTAGCTGGTTCACCGACATCGGCTGGATGATGGGACCATGGCTGATTATGGGGGGGCTGATTCTGGGAGCGACGGTGTTTATGTATGACGGCTCCCCCGACTATCCCGCGCCCGACCGCCTCTGGGAGATGGTGGAGCGACACGGTATCAGCATACTGGGAATCACGCCCACGCTCATCCGTGCACTGATGCGCGAATCGGCAGACTATGCCGACCGCCACCCGATGCCCACCCTCCGCCTCATCGGCTCCACGGGCGAGCCATGGAACCCCGAACCGTGGCTGTGGACACTGGAGCATGTGGGCAAACGGCGCGCCCCGATTATCAACTACTCAGGTGGCACCGAAATCTCTGGGGGAATTCTCGGCTGTACCGTCTTGCGCCCGCTGAAACCCTGCAGTTTCAACACGGTGGTGCCTGGTATCGACGCAGAGGTGTTCAACGAGCAGGGCGAACCAGTGCGAGGGGAAGTAGGAGCGCTGGTCGTGCGCAATCTGAACCCCGGCATGACGCGAGGCTTCTGGCGCGACCGTGAACGCTATTTAGAGACCTACTGGAGCCGATGGGACGATGTATGGTACCACGGCGACCTTTGCCTGATCGATGAGGACGGCTTCTGGTACATCTTGGGACGCGCCGACGACACCCTTAAGATTGCGGGCAAACGCGTAGGTCCTGCAGAGATCGAAAGCGTGCTGGTGGAGCATCCTGCCGTAGTAGAAGCGGGGGTGATTGGCGTTCCCGACGAGCTGAAGGGGCAATCGGCAGTGGCGTTCGTGGTTCTGCGACCCGGATACGAGTTCAGCCAAGAGCTGGCGAACGAACTGCTCAACCTCGTGGCAGAGCGCATGGGCAAGCCGATGATGCCAAAAGCGGTACATGCAGTCCCTGAACTGCCCAAAACGCGCAACGCCAAGATTATGCGCCGAGTCATCCGCTCGGCGTATCTGGGGGAACCCACGGGCGACCTAAGCGCACTGGAAAACCCCCACAGCGTAGAAGCCATTCGGCAGTTGGGGGGTAGATAGCGTCCGCATAGTAAGCCCTTCGAGAAATCCTTCGCGAGCAGGGGCACTTCCCAACTGAAGGCTCCCCATTGGATACGACTTAGATTGCCCTCGTTGAAGGCGTTGTGCGGATACGACCGTTTCAGTACTGTGAAGCGGGTTGCCTGCGCGGAGTGCAAGGTACAATTCCTGCCACTATGAAAACTCTCGTTTTTATGAGCATCGTGGTGGTGCTGGGAGTGTTTATCAGTGGGTGGTGGCTCTTCCACAATCCAAACGCCCGTAACCTCGCCAGTGAGTCCCTTAATCCCTCCCAACTGCGCTTTCTCTCACCCCAGTTTGTACAGGAGCAGAGAACGATGGAAGGCACAATCAATGCACCTGATTTCCCAGAAGGCTTAGAGTGGCTCAACACCGACCGCCCGCTTAGCCTGCGCGACCTGCGCGGAAAGGTCGTCCTGCTCGATTTCTGGACATACTGCTGTATCAACTGTATGCACATCCTGCCCGACCTGAAACGCTTGGAGCAGAAATATGCCAACGAGCTGGTGGTGATAGGCGTCCACTCGGCAAAGTTCTTCACCGAGCAGGAGACCGAAAACATCCGCCAAGCCATCCTGCGCTACGAGATAGAACACCCCGTCGTGAACGATAACCAGATGGTGGTCTGGAGCCAGTATGCGGTGCGCGCATGGCCCACGCTCGTGCTAATCGACCCGCAAGGCAAGATTGTGGGCGTGCGTGCAGGGGAGGGCATCTACGACATCTTTGACCAAGCAATCAGCAAGGTGATTGCAACCTTCGAGGCACGCGGACAACTCGACCGCACGCCCATCAAGTTCAAGTTGGAGCGTGAGCGCAAACCCCGTACGGTGCTGAACTTCCCCGGCAAAGTGCATGCCGACGAGACCACCCAACGGCTCTTCATCGCCGATTCGAACCACCACCGCATCCTGGTCATCTCGCTGAAAGACAACACGGTAGAGATGGTTATCGGCTCAGGTCAGCCTGGGATGGACGACGGCAGTTTCGAGAAGGCGACATTCCGCAATCCGCAGGGCATGGCGTTCGACCCCACCACCGAGTCACTCTATATTGCGGATACCGACAATCACGCCATTCGCAGGGCAGACCTCCGCAAGCGCACGGTGGAAACCCTCGCAGGCACAGGCATACAGAGCCGAATCTACCCGCCCCGCGCGGGTATAGGCAAGCAGACCGCCCTCAACTCGCCTTGGGATGTAGTCCTGCTGGGCGAGACGCTTTATATTGCCATGGCAGGCTCGCACCAGCTGTGGCGATTGAACTTGCGCACGAACCGAGCCGAACCGCATGCTGGCACGGGCTACGAAGCCTGCATCGATGGGCGCCTGAGCGAGTGCGCTCTCGCCCAGCCCTCTGGCATCACTACCGACGGCAAGAAGCTCTACTTTGCCGATAGCGAGGTCTCTTGTATCCGCGTGGCGGATGTTGACCCGAACGGCAATTTGGAAACGCTTGTGGGGGGCGACCTGTTCGAGTTTGGCGACCGCGACGGGGTCGGACGCGAGGCACGCCTCCAGCACCCGCTGGGCGTGGTCTATGTGGACGGCATCCTCTATGTGGCAGATACCTACAACAATAAAATCAAACGGCTCGACCCCACTACTCGCCGAATCGAGACCTTCCTGGGCACAGGAGAAGAGGGTGCACGCAACGGCGACCGCCCAACCTTCGACGAACCCGGCGGTCTCACCTACGCCAACGGCAAACTCTATATTGCGGACACGAACACCCACCTGATACGCGTCGCTGACCTCAAGACCCGACGCGTGGAGACGCTTGTGATTCGTGGCTTGGAGACGATTAAACCGCCCGCCCCTGCACCAATCCCCCTCACCGAACGCCCTACCCTCACAGCGGGTACGGATACACCAACGCTTAGCTTGCAGATTCGGCTCCCGTCGGGACACAAGCTCAACCCGCAAGCGCGTTCGCAGGTGCGAGTTGTCGCCACGAACGCCACCATAAACGGCAAGTCCGAGCAGGTCTATGAACTGAAAGACACTCAGCTTAGTGTCCCGCTCCAAATGAGTGCCGAACGCGCCGAGCTCGAACTGCACCTGCTGGTCTACTATTGCCAAGAGGGGCGCGAGGCACTCTGTTATCTCCACGAGTCCCACTGGTGTCAACCCCTCCAACGCGGGACAGGGGATATAGCGCTCTCCATCGTGCTTCCCATAGAGAATCGCCAGTAGGTGAGAGGAGATTTTAGGTATACTCTCCTTGTGAGCGGGTGAAACATATGGGAACTTCTGCAAAGCCTCTGATAGAGACCAATCCCTACCTGCGCAACCCACAAGAGCGGATGCGCATTTTAGAGCATAATGCTTATGAGTCGTGCCGGTTTGAAGGGGCGCGAGGCATTAAGCGAATCACCCCTCCTCACAAACCTGCACGACGAAAAGCCTCAAGGAAAAAGTCGACCAAAGGACGATAGTTTTGAAGATAGCCCTGTTGCACAGCTCTGAGATAAGCCAAACGATTGTTTCGAGAGCCTTTTCCTGATTTTGCAGGAGCCATGCTTGTTCGTATGATACCCAGCGATAGGGTATAATACGCCAAGGCAGAGGCGATCGTATGTTCGGAAGCATCGGCTTCTCGGAACTGCTGGTGTTGTTCATCCTGGCGTTGCTTATCTTCGGACCACGCAAACTGCCGGAGATAGCCCGCTCGGTTGGACAAGCCATGCGCGAGTTCAAAAAAGCAAGCGAGGAGGTCACGCGCTCGCTCGAAGAGCCTGTGGAGGAAGTGCGCGAACGGCTCCACCAGCTCGACGACGAGGTGCCGTGGCGTCCCTAAGGGAGAAAGACCATGGAAATTCTGAAAACGGTGCTCACCTGGATCGATATCGCAATTATGGTGATTTTTATCATCCTTGTCGCTATTCAGACCTCGCGCTCGGAGGGCATCTTCAGTCCGGGGTCTGCCGACAGCATGTTTGCCAAAGCGAAGCCGGGCTTTGAAGACACGCTTTCACGCCTTACCCTCATCTTCGCAGTTGCGATTTTTGTGCTCACTGCCTTTGTCACCTACATGCCTTAGTCCCACCATTCGCGGGGAAGCCCTTGAAAATGCTCTGCGGGATAGAGACCTCCGAAGAGGCTCACCACCAGTCTGCTTTGCTCGCTTGCGATTAGCGCCAAGTTCCAAACAGTGCTGAGCAACACTTCAGGAGTCAGCCCGTGCTCGTGGAGCGCATGGCGGAGCCATATCGCCCTCTGCTCGTCGATACGCACTGCCCCGATATGCGCCCGATGGGTATTTTGTAGGAACATCTGCAACAGTTCGGGCACAATCCGCGTGCCGAAACTGATGGGCGCATGCAGAAGATAGAGCGCCTCATCTCCATACACTTTCCGTTCGATAGAGACGAACGCCTCCTGCACGCACACAACAATTAACCCCTTCTCGGCATCGACCTTGTGGGGCAGTTTCTCTTGCTGAAGCCACGCGCCTATCGTGCGAATCCAGTCGGGCATAGGCAACAGGTCTCGGCTATTTTATACCTCACATCAGCAGGAGAATCGTTCTGATGCAGGAATTGGAAGACTATGGAACGCATTCCCGAATCGGAAGTGGCAAACTGGCTGACGCAAGTACCGAACTGGGCGCGTGAGGGTGCCGAGATTGTGCGCACCTTCCAGTTCAAGAACTTTCGCGAGGCGTTGGCGTTCGTGGTGCATGTGGGGATGCTGGCAGAGCGGATGGACCACCACCCCGATATCGAGATTCGCTACAAGCAGGTCACCCTACGACTCAGCACCCACTCGGCAGGCGGACTTACCGAAAACGATTTCAAACTCGCTCGGCAAATCGACCAAGTAGCAGGAGGATAGAGGCTTCAAGGCGAAAAGAACTTTGCTTACAAGGAGGGTAAGTGCAGATGGCACAGAACAGCAACGGACAGCGTGAACATTGGGGCACTCGGATTGGCTTAGTGCTGGCGATGGCGGGGAATGCCATTGGACTGGGGAACTTCCTGCGCTTCCCTGGTCAGGCGGCGGCGAACGGAGGCGGAGCGTTCCTCATTCCCTACTTCATCTGCCTCATCTTGATGGCAATCCCGCTGATGTGGCTGGAGTGGGCACAGGGGCGTTTTGGGGGCGTGCGCGGGCACGGTACGACTCCCGGCATGTTCCAACTGATGTGGCGACACCCGATTGCAAAGTATCTTGGCGTGTTTGGCTTATTCATCCCCACGCTCATCCTGTTTTACTACTCCTATCTCGGCTCATGGACGCTTGGGTACAGCATCAAAACGCTTCTGGGGCAGATGCCAAAAGTGGATCAGACTGCCCTCCATCCGGGCATGACGCCCGAAGAAATTTCCGAGACCGTGCTGAAGCCGTTCAACGAGGCGCGCATCAACTATGCAGGGGCGAAACCCGACTCGGTCTTCCTTCAGCCCGACGGCTTTACGCTGGGTGTGTTCGCATTCGTGTTCGTGTTTACCCTGTGGCTGATGGTACGCGGGGTATCGGGAGGGATTGAACGGCTTGCCAAAATTGCGATGCCGATGCTGTTCCTCTTAGCCGTCATTCTGATGATACGGGTGTTCGCCTTGGGGCATCCCGTGTCCGAAGAGTACGGGGTCATCGATGGGATCGCCTTCTTGTGGGAACCGAAATGGTTCATCGAGCGGGATGGGCGCGAGGTGTTCGTGCTTCTGGATTACAAAACTTGGCTCGCGGCTGCAGGACAGGTGTTCTTCTCCCTCAGTTTAGGGATGGGTGCAATTCAGTGCTACGCCTCGTACTTACGGAAGAAAGATGATGTTGCGCTCACAGGGCTTTCCACCACCGCCTCGAATACCTTTGCCGAGGTGGTGCTGGGGGCTTCGATTGCTCTGCCCGCAGCGTCTGCCTTTTTCGGTGTTGCTGCAGCGCAAATGATTGCCTCGCAGGGCAGTTTCTATCTCGGTTTTGTCTCGATGCCCGCTATCTTTGGTTTCCTGCCCGCAGGGAATATTTTGGGCTTCTTGTGGTTCCTGTTGCTGTTCTTTGCAGCGATTACCTCGGTGGTGGCGATGTGCCAGCCGATTATGGCGTTCCTTGAGGACGAGTTCGGGCTTTCCCGCACGCGCGCGGCGATGGTGCTGGGTCTGTTGTGGCTTGTGGGCGTGCAGTTCGCCATCTGGATAAATGGCGGTATCGAGGTGTACGACTACTGGTCGGGCACATTCGGTCCCCCGCTGTTGGCGCTGATTGAGGTTATCCTGATTATGTGGATTTTTGGTGGGGACAAAATCTGGAAGGAAATCCATGAGGGTGCGCTTCTGCGAGTGCCCCGCTTCTTCTACTACTGTGCAAAATATGTGACCCCGCTGATTCTGGGCGCCATTCTCGCCTTCTGGGCATACGAGAATGTGTTCCTCTACTTCCGTGATTTCTTCACCGCCGTTCAGACAGGCGAGCCGTTTACCCGACCCATTGAGCTGGGTGTGGATAAGGTCGGCTGGCATATCTGGCTGGTGCGCGGGTTCATCGTGTTCATCTTCCTACTGCAGATATTGGCTATCTGGTACACATGGAATGTGCGCAACAAGAATCGAGTACGGGAGGTTGCGGAATGAAACTTGAGGGTTGGATATTCATGCTGAGCGCATGGACACTGGTAACTGGGCTGTTCGTCTACTGCTACTACCGAATCTTGTTTACGGATAGCGGTCAGACGAGCGAGTAGGTCTCTATGGGAGCAGGGGCGAGGCGATACCGCCTTATAAGGGTTATCGGTGCGCACGGGGCGCTTCTCTTTCTCGCCCTGCTCTTTATGGTGCCGATTTTCTGGATGGTGAGCACTGCCCTCAAACCGGATGACGCGCTCTTCACGGAACGGATTGTGTGGATACCCCCGCGCTTTGCGTGGGAGAACTTCACGATAGCGCTGACCACCTTCCCCTTCTGGCTCTACTTGCGCAATACCCTTTTGATTACCTTGCTGACGGTGGTAGGCACAATCCTCAGTTGTTTGCCTCCTGCCTATGCCTTTGCGCGTCTGCGCTGGCGGGGACGCAACTTCTGGTTCTGGGTGATGCTCAGTACCCTGATGCTCCCCCCACAGGTCACCCTGCTTCCAGTGTTCCTGCTGTTCCGCTCGTTGGGATGGGTAGACACCTTCCTGCCGTTGATTGTGCCTGCCTTTTTAGGTAACGCCTTCCTGATATTCTTGCTGAGGCAGTTCTTTATCACACTTCCCCAGGAGATTATCGACGCTGCCTACTTAGACGGCTGTACCGATTGGCAGATTCTATGGCGTCTGGTCGTGCCGATGGTGAAACCTGCGATTGCCACTGTAGCGCTCTTTGCGTTCGTATGGGCTTGGACCGATTTCATGTCGCCCCTCATCTACCTCAACGATTCCAGCAAGTTCACCCTTGCGGTCGGGCTTCAATATTTCTTAGGGCGTCACGGCGAGCAGTGGAACCTACTGATGGCGGCGGCGTTGGTGGTCACGGTGCCCCTTGTGGTGGTATTTCTGATTGCCCAGCGCGCTTTCATTCGCGGGATTGCGCTCACGGGGCTGAAAGGCTAATCCTTTCGCCCCCGCAGATTCGCCAGTAAAGTTTTTCGCTCCCTCTGCCCAAAATACCCCCAGTGCCAAACGGCACAGAGGGGGTTAACGATGGAGCAACATTTCGATTGGAGGAAGCTGGTTGGCTTGGACGCGGACGAGCAAGACACACTGAACAACACCGCTTCCGATGTCGAGCTACGAGTGGCGGGCGAAGAGAAGTCCATCGAAGATGTCACGATAGACGATTTGCTGGTTGAATGTGTAGAGCGTGGCGGCTCGGACCTGCATATCACCGTGGGACTTCCCCCCACCATCCGCCTGAACGGTCAGCTCACCCCTCTCCCATACCAACCGCTCACCGAACACGACACACGCCGACTGGTCTATGAAGCGCTCAACGATAGCCAACTGGAGCATTTCGAGCGTCATCGCGACCTCGATTTTGCCTACACTGTCAAGGATGTGGCGCGGTTCCGCTTCAATGTCTACCAGCAGAAGAGCGCAGTGAGCGCAGCGATGCGCGTCATTCCCTCCAAAATCCCCTCTATCGAATCGCTTCGGTTGCCCTCGGTTATCTATGAGGTGGTCAAGAAGCACAGTGGCTTAGTGCTGGTTACAGGACCCACTGGCTCAGGAAAGTCCACGACGCTGGCATGCATGATCGACCTCATCAATCAGTCGCGACCGTGCCATATCATCACGATTGAAGACCCGATTGAGTATGTGCATACCCATAAGCGAGCGATGGTCAACCAGCGCGAGGTTCACAACGACACCGAAAGCTTCCATAACGCCTTGCGCGCCGTCTTGCGCGAAGACCCCGATGTCATCTTGGTGGGTGAGATGCGCGACTTGGAGACCATTCAAGCGGCGCTTACCCTTGCCGAGACAGGACACCTGGTGTTCGCTACCCTGCACACGCGCAATGCACCCCAGACCATCGACCGTATCATCGATGTGTTCCCCCCACACCAGCAGGAGCAGATACGCGTTCTGCTTGCGAACACCATCGAGGCGGTGTTCGCCCAGCAGTTGATTCCGATGTTGGGCGGTGGACGAATCGCTGCGGTCGAGGTGATGATTGCCAACGCCGCCATTCGCAACCTCATCCGCGAGGGCAAAACCCACCAGATTTACTCCATTATGGAGACCAACGCTGGCATGGGCATGATCACGATGGACCGCGTGCTGGCAGACCTCCACCGAAACGGCTACATCAGCTATGAAGAAGCGGTCAGCCGTGCGATGGACAAGGAAAACTTTACCCAACTGCTCAAAAACGCAGCCTAAGGAGGACGAGCAAGGATGCCACTTTACGGATACGAAGCCGTCGACAACAAGGGACGCACTCTGCGCGGCACTTTAGAGGCGGATAACGAGCAGTTGCTGATGGCGAAACTGCACGAGCAGGGCTTGCACATTATTCGCATCGAGGTGCAAAAAACGCCCACGAAACTTTTTTCGTCCTTCAGCAAGGCAAAGAAACCTAAACTCCAAGCGATGGTGGTGTTCGCTCGTCAGTTCGCCACCATGATCGACGCGGGTATCCCCATTTTGCGCTGTCTCGATATCCTGCACACCCAAACGAAAGACCCCGCCCTCAAAAACGCTCTCGATGCGGTGCGCAAGGATGTCAAGTCGGGGATGGCGCTCAACGAAGCGATGGAGAAGCACCCGCTCGTGTTCTCCGAGCTGTTCGTGAACATGATACGCGCAGCGGAGGTCGCTGGCATCCTCGACCAGATTTTAGACCGCTTAGCAACCTTCCTGGAGAAAGACCTCGAAGTGCGCCAGAAAATCAAGTCCGCTATGATGTACCCGGTGATGGTGCTGGTCTTCTCGTTCCTCGTGCTGATAGCCATCTTCATGTTCGTGTTGCCGAAGTTCAAGGAGATATTCGCCAGCATGAATGTGGAGATGCCCGCCATGACCCAGTTCATCTTTTCAGCAAGCGACTTCCTGATTGGCTACTGGTGGGCGATAGCGGGCGCCCTGATGGGCGGACTGTTCGTCATTCGTCGGTATATCAAGACACCCAAAGGACGCTACCAGTATGACTATCTGAAACTCAAACTGCCGATTTTCGGGGATTTGGTGCTGAAGTTGGCAGTGGCACGCTTTGCCCGCACGCTGGGCACGCTCATCGCCAGTGGAGTGCCCCTCATGCGCACGCTGGAGATTGTGGGGCAGACCTCCGGCAACGCAGTGCTGGCACACGCCATCGACGGCACCCGTGCCAGCCTGCGTGAAGGGCAACCGCTCAGCGCACCCTTCGCAGCAACGAACCTCTTCCCCCAGATGGTCATTCACATGATGGACATCGGGGAAGAGTCGGGGCGACTCTCCGAGATGATGGTCAAAATTGCCGACTTCTATGAACAGGAGGTGGACTCCACCATCAAGGGGCTGACCTCCATGATTGAACCGATGCTCATCGTCTTTCTGGGGGGCATCGTCGGCTTCATCGCCATCTCGATTATGATGCCCATGTTCAAACTTATCAACGCCATCCAATAAGCCTCCCCACAAGAGGTGGAAGATAAGGAGTTTCTAATCTGCTCAGGAGGAGCACCGATGAAAAAACTGGACACGGAAGAGCTGGTACGAGAATACTGTCAGACGCGTGAGTTGGAGTTGCGCGACGCAATCGTGCTTCAGCTATCGGGATTGGTGGAGAGCATCGCACGCAAGTTCGTCGGCTCTGGCGAACCGATAGAAGACCTCATCCAGGAGGGATACCTCGGCTTGCTGAACGCCCTCGACCTCTACAATCCCGAAAAGGGTGTCAAGTTCACCACCTATGCCACCCACCTGATTATCGGGCAGATTAAACACTATCTGCGCGACAAGGGCAAGATTATCAAGGAACCTGCGTGGCTTCAGGAACTGAACAGCAAGATTAATCGGGTCATCAACGAGCTGAGTGCCCAATATGGGCGTCAGCCCACCACGCGCGAGATTGCCGAGTTCTTGGGGATGACCACCAAGGCAATCGAGGATGTGCTCATGACCCGTGAGGTGTTCAAAGTCAGCTCGCTTGATGCACTCACCAGCGACGACGAGGACGACCGAGGAGGCTACGACCTTGAGAAGCTGGAGTGCGAACCGTGCCAGAGCTTCAATCTGCCTATAGAGGAGCGCGTGGTCGTGGAAAACGCGATGCGCCAACTGAAGCAGATTGAGCAACAGGTGCTGAACCTGTTCTTCAACGAGGGCTATAACCAGACGGAGATTGCCCACCTCCTGCGCATTTCGTGCAACTATGTTTCGCATATTTTGCGCAACGCCACTCAGAAGCTTCGGCGCATCATCAGTGAGGAGGAGTGGTTCGACCAACAGCGGATGCGTATGCGCGGTTTGGAGCGAGGAGATTTCTCTGCGCGCATTTTAGACCCGCAGACGAGGCTTTTCTCGGCAGACTACCTGCAAGTGCGCCTCCGTGAGGAGGTTCAGCGCTCCGCACGCTATCAGAACCGCGTAGGATTTGCCCTGTTCGAGTTCGTGTCCGACCGTGCGACCCTGGATGCGCTGGGCGAGTTTGCGCTGGGTGAGCTCCTGGTTCAGGCGAGCGCGGTTGTGCGCGAGGCAGTACGCAAAGCCGATATCGTGGGGCGCTATGGGTTAGCTTCGCTGGGCGTATTGCTACCCTATGCAGGAGAGCATACCCCGATGATTGCCCAACGCGTGCTGAAGGTACTGGAAGAGTGGCTTCAAAACGCTCTTGGCGACACCATTCAGCACCATTTCTCGGTTCACTGTGGGTGGGCATTCTACCCTGCTGATGGGCAAGAGGCAGACCAGCTGTTGCGCATAAGCGAAGAACGACTCGCAACCCACCGCGCACAATATTCTGCCAAGAGAGATGTTGCTTAGCATAACCCAACTCGCCTTTTGCCCGTCTCTGGTCATTGTCTCACGGATTCACGACGCAGGTGCGCTGGATTGTTCCTGCTATGCATCGGCTACTTGGAGGCTTCTGCTGAGCTATCCTCACTCTGAGGCGCAACTGTTCTCGAGTTTGAGAGGTACTTCCTGCCTAATCAAAGCGCTGGATGCATTCACGCCACTGGTTGCACTAAAACTCTCGGTGTTGAAATCCCAAAAGGCGAGTTGGGTGACTGTCTGCGTGTGTCCCAAGCCAACGACCGCTAACGCTAAACCAAGCGCCACAAGAGGGCGCGAAAGAATAGTACCTCTCATTTCATTACCTCCTTGCTCTGAACGAGCGCAAACAGTATTCCTATTGTCGTGTTAAGGGAAGGTTAAGGGCGATGGAACTTCATTAAGTTTCTGTTAAGGTGAGGTGGGGATTTTTAGAGAGGAAGAGGCTACTCGCTTCGTGGCGAGTGTCGTAGCTTGTTAGAAGGTTCCCTCCCACGCTATTTCAGTTGCATCAGCCCTTGGGCAGAGCGGAGCATCTCGTTCGCACGCTGGAGGAACTGCTCCGACTCTTCCAGAGTGATGCCCAGCACATTCAGCACGCGTGTATCGAACGGCTCTTGGGGCGCATCGGGGTTCATGCAGTAGCCCAACTGATTGGCGCAATAGTCGGCATACTCAATCAGGGCGCAGTTGCGGTCGTTGGTGGTCAGCGACTGGTGATGTCCTTGCACCAGCAGAGCAATCCGCTGGGGCAGTTTCCACCGATCGATGAGCAGTGCGCCCACCTCCTCATGCGTGAAGCCGAATAGCTCCTGCTCAGCCTGATGCACTGGCATGCGCTTGTGTACCACGCGGTCGTACAGTTCGCCCATCCAGTCGGAGAGCGCGGTGCTAATCACCAGCTTGCCCACATCGTGAAGCAAGCCTGCAGTGAATGCCTCGTTGCGAATAGGGGTATCAAAAGTGCGTGCCCCCAGCTGAGCGATTAACCCCACTGCCATTGAGTGAGTCCAAAGACCACTGGTATGGGGGGTGTACCCCAGCAGAGTGCGTTGAAAGAGCGGGTAGGTAGCTGCAATCAAGGCAAGGTTCTTCACCGTGTGCATCCCCAACACAACCACCGCTTCCTCAAGCGTACCCACCTGCCGACTCAATCCATAGTACGCCGAGTTCGCCACTCGCAGAACCCGCGTCGCAAAGCCCTGGTCCTTTCCGATTTCGAGGGCAATTTGGTGCGCGTGCACCGCTGGGTCGTCCGCCATCTGATAGACCCGCATCACCACTGCAGGCAGGCTCGGAAGGTCCTGCAGTTTGCTCAAGAGCTCCTCTGCCGAAGCAACAGGTTTCTGTGCGTGTACCATCGTCGTCTCCTTGTTGGCGTTGTAGGGGTTATTCCATAGTGGAGGGGCATTTCCCCATAGCGATTTGAGGTTCTTCTCGTTAGATTGCGTATGGGCTACCCTTTCGATAAGCAGGGAGTGGGGAGAGGGTACACTTCTGTATGTGAAGCGATGCGTGGCTCAGTGGTTTGCCTTTGAGGCGTCCCATTTTTATGCCTTACCGCACCTCAGCGCCGAGGAGAATGCACGAATCTTCGGCAAGGTGGCGCGCCATCATGGGCATAACTATCGCGTACGCATCTGCTACCACGCCCACCCCGAAACCCCACCCGCTCTGTGGCAAAAGCTCGAACAGCAGGTACGCACCCACCTCGATTCCCAGCTCGACCACCGCTGTTTGAACCTCGAACATCCCTATTTTCAACAGCACCAACCCACCACTGAGAACCTTGCGCTCTACCTCTGGCACGACCTCCAAGAACAGATAGAAGTTCCTTTGGAGGAGGTGGAGGTGTACGAATCGGAAACGCTCTCTGCATCCTATCGGGGGGAGCATAGGCGCAAGCCAGATGGCAGAGATCAGTTCCTTGTCTACCTAACACGCGTCTACACCTTTTCCGCAGCACACCGCCTCTATAACCCGAACCTAAGCGAGGAAGAGAACCGCCAACTCTTCGGCAAGTGTGCAAACCCCTACGGGCACGGACACGACTACCGACTGGAGGTCACAGTAAGCGGTGAACCCGACCCCATTACAGGAATGGTGATGAATATCACAGACCTCGATACAATAGTGCGGAAAGAGGTGCTGGATTTGCTGGACCACCGCTTTCTAAACGAAGAGGTACCGCCGTTCGACAAGGAGGTGCCCACTTCGGAACGGATTGTGCAGTTCATCGTCGAGCGGTTGCGTCCTCACTTTCAGGGTGGGGTGCGATTGGCGCGTATTCGCCTTTACGAGACTCAGCGCAGTTATTTTGAGTGGTGGGGAGTGGGGAATGGGGAGTAGGGAGGAGTGGCTCAGGAGTAGGCGAGGTCTGCACTGGCGTAGGCATCGAGGTCGTAGTCGGCGCGTTCCCCGTTCAGCAGGCGATAGTAGCCCGCAAGTGCAATCATCGCTGCGTTGTCGGTGCAGTAATGCACGGGCGGAATGAGCACCTCTAACCCTACCGATTCGCCTGCTTGGCGAATCTGGGTTTGCAACGCTGAGTTCGCTGCGACACCCCCCACCACAGTGAGCGTTTTGACTCCTGCCCGAACCGCCGAATCGATGGCTTTGCGCACGAGCACCTCGACCACCGCCTGCTGGAAGGAAGCACAGAGGTCGGCGACCGTCTGGGCATCCAGCGGTTGCGGAAGTTCCTGAACGGTGCGCTGGACGGCGGTTTTCAGCCCGCTGAAGCTGAAGTTTGCGCTGTCGCCCAGCCATGCACGGGGGAACGCAAAGGCAGAGGGGTTGCCCGAACGCGCCCATCTATCGATAGCAGGTCCGCCCGGATAGCCTAAGCCGAGCAGGCGTGCTACCTTGTCGAACGCCTCACCCGCTGCGTCGTCCAAAGTGTGCCCCAGCAGTTCATACTGCCCGTGCCCATGCACCAACATTAGTTCCGTGTGCCCGCCCGACACAATCAGCGAAACATGGGGAAAAGGGATGACGCGCTCGGGCTCCTCCAGAAATGCCGAGTAAAGGTGTCCTTCCAAGTGGTGAACCCCGACGAACGGTTTCCGAAGGGCAAACGCCAACGCCTTGGCACACGCCAATCCCACCACCAGCGCACCCACCAGTCCCGGACGGTTCGTGACCGCAATTCCGTCAATCGTGCTGAACGAGATGCCTGCCTCATCCAACGCTTGCTGAAGCACGGGATTGAGCCGTTCCACATGCTGACGCGCCGCCGCCTCAGGCACAATCCCGCCCCAGCGAGCGTGAAGCTCAACCTGACTGGCGACGATATTGGCGCGTACCGCTCGCCCCTGCAGAACCGCTACCGAGGTCTCATCACAGCTGGTCTCGATGCCCAGAACCCATTCCACGCCCAAGATTATACTGTGTGGCGCTGATGCTTTTCCGACTCTCTCAGTCGCTCAACCCGCCGGAGGAGCCATCTGCTACTGCGGGCAAGCGCGTCGTTCTCGTTCTCGGGTGGGATAGGCTCTGGAGTGCGCCCCATCGCCAAGTCGCGCATGAACCGCTCGGCTTGCAAAAGGCGACTCTGCTGATGGCAAAGCGCAAGATAGACTTGCTCCCATTCGGGCAGGGTAGGAGGTATCGGTAGGTTCGCCTCTGAAACCCAACGACGAAACCGCCACGCAGGATACCGCCACCAGAACCAGAGCCACACAAACCCACCGATAAGGCTGATAGTGAATAGACTCCCATAAAGCAGGAGCTGCCTTTTTAGCCTATCGAGGTGATGTTGAAAATGGTGCATGAGGGCATCTCGAAAGGTAGATAGGGTTTGATAGGGATTGCTGGTTGTGGAACCCCGAAACAGCCGTACCACTTGCAAGGGAGGAGGGGTGTCTTCATCAGTATGTGCAAGGTAGCCCTCCATCTCTGCCTCCAACTGAATCCACTGACTCCTTATACGGCTTGCAAGCCAAGCAAGGTGAGGCGCATCCCAACCCTTGTTCAGAAGGATTGAAATACGCTCTTGGAGCTGGGAGTGAAGGGAATGTGCGCTGTCAAGGTGTTGGCGAAGGTTCTGATGGAGCGTAGAGGGTTCATACCCTGCCAAGCGCCCACTGACCTCTTCAGAAACCAGTAAAGCCGAAAGCGCATGCTCACAGTGAACCAGCTCGGTGTGGTACTGCTCGGTAATCGTGAGGGTTTCAGCCGCCAAATGGGAGAGCGCAAAATAGTGCTGAAGCGTGCGCATGCCCAGCACCGCACTGATAACCATCAAGAGTGCCCACAAGAAACTAACCCATCGTAGCCACCGCGCTTGCATCGTCTGCCGATTTGTTCCATACTGAAGGTGATTTTTGCAATCGTTCCGCTGTTTGAACATTCGTAGCACGGGCATCCTGCCCATCAGCCAAACCTGTAGCACGGGCGTCCCGCCCATCAGCCAAACCTGTAGCACGGGCGTCCCGCCCGTGCAATCCCCCCTTTGATTCCTGATAAGGGTACATAAGATAGGTTCATTTTGGAGGCGAAGGCATACTTTTCCACAAGAGTTTCATCCCCCCTCCTGTAGGTTCCCCCCGCAAGCGGGGGGAACCATTCACTTTTTTCGGTTCCCCCCGTCAACGGGGGGAACCTTAAGGAGGGGGGAACTGCCTCCCGAAAGATGCTGGTGAACCGATAGAAAGTGAACCTGACCCGTGTACCCTTATCAGAGTAGGCAGTGGGGAGATAGACGAGACGCCCAAAGCCACTTTTTCTGCAATCGTTGCAGGAGAAAGGGGTTCCATGTCATAATATGTAAGCGGGAACCTTGCCGAAGAGGGTAGAGTCTATAACCGTAGTGGGAACCTTCTCGGAACATATGCTGTCGAAGAAGTATTGGCAAGGCACCCATGGGAGGCTCGGACGATGAAAAAAGGTTTTACGATGGTGGAACTACTGACGGTGATTGCGATTATCGCCATCTTGGCGGCGATAATCTTTCCGGTGGCGGGCACTGTCCGTGAAAATGCGCGACGCCAACGATGCATTTCGAACCTCAGCCAGATTTACACCGCCCTGATGGAGTACAAGAACGACTATCGCGCCTTTCCGCCGGTGTTGGGTGCGTATGCCGTTAACCGAAATGGACAGTTCACCTGCGACCAAGCAGATGCAGTTCCGTTTAACTTCGCCCCGAAGCCTTTGGGAAGCTACCTCAAAAACGATGAAATCTTCCTTTGTCCCAATAATCCCATCGACGACAAGCAAGTCATCACCCACGCCGTCTACCCGCAAGGACATGCCCTCGAAGGGCAACAGGTGGCGATTGGCGGGCAACCTGTCTGCTTCTACGCCTACGACAGCTACTCTATAGGGAGGCTCCCCTTTGTCGTGAATGGCGTGCAGTATGAACTCCACTACTCCCTGTTCTGGTCTAATCAGAATTTGAACGCTATCGAAAATCAGCGCAACAACGGTCTTACGAGCTATGGGGATGGATATTATGACGGGAATGTAGGTCCCAAAGCCACTGACAATCCGCGCCAACTGGGCTATCGCAACCCCGATACCACAGCTGTTGTGACTTGGTGCTCTTATCATCGCTCTTATCAGGGTAATCAACCGACACGCGCCCGTAATGATATTGTGCTGTTCCTAACAGGCAATGTCAAGATGGTGGATTCGGCAGAAATGTTCCAGTATCCCTATCTGGCGCGACCGTAAACACACAGCACAGAGTTAGGGGTTAGTAGCGATGGTTGGCAAGAATAGATGGCAGGCAGGCGCCTCGCTTGCCGAGGTGCTGGTGGCGGTTGGCATCTTGTCGATCGCCATATTGGCGTTCATACGGCTCTATCCGAGCGGGTTTCTTACCCTAAAACGCTCGGCTCAGAGCGATTCGGCAACGCGGATGGCTCAGCGCGAACTGGAACGGCTCAAATCGCGCCAAGACAACCTTCCGTATCTCATTGCGCCCATCCGCTACCGCGAAGACAGTGCTACGAGGCAAATCTTTGTCGAGATAGACCCCACCGTCTCCCCGAATGACTTGGGGGTTCAGCCGAATCTGCCTGCCTCTATTCCACCCGAATATGCAAGCGGGATGAACCGCATCCGACGCGTCATCGGAGAGCGGGTTCCATTAGGGCTTCCGGGATTTGTCTATGGTTCCCAATCTCAGGTGACGGACGGTATCGTGTACACCACAACCTTCTCACCGATCATGCTCCCTCCAGAGGAGGCACTGCGCGACCCCAGCCTGCTCGCCAATTATATCCAAGTCTACGGCAACCCCATGCGCCGTTTCGAGATGGATGCCGACTTCCAGTACCGAAATGTACAGCCATTTGAATACGGTATCGACTACGAGCAGGGGCTGGTGCTGTTGCGCCCGCTTTTCAATCGCCCTGCACGCTACAAAATCGACTACAGTTATGTGGTGCAGAATGGTAACCACGCCGATGTGCGCCATGTGTCCACTGTGATTATTTTGCCTCCCACTAATCCGAACCGCCCGTTTGCGCAGTGGGTGCCTCTCACCGTGCCCCAAGAAGGGGTACCGCCTGAGGAATTTCCGCCCGTCAACCAGATAAACGGTTTCTCAGGAATCGTGCCCGACTCCGACTCGTGTGCCCGCCTGTTCGAGATACTGGGTCTGAACGATGGCTGGGACTCCGACTACCCCTATCAGTGCAAGTTGCTCAATCCTTTGCTGGGGTCGTTCATCTTCAGCCCGTATGCATCGGGCTATATGGAGCGATACTGGCGGGGGACGCGCCCTCTGGTGGCGAACATCGACTACACTGTCCACGACTGGACTATCCTTCGGGAAGAGTTCACAGTTCCTGCTGATGGGCGCATTCGCCTTACCTTCACCGACATCAAACAGATTGGTGACCTGCTTCCCGATCAGACACAGTACCAAGGCTTGAATCTGTTGGGGCGGAAGATTACCCCAGAGGAACCCATCCCTGACAATGAGCAGATCGATATGGTGATTATCGACCTGCTCACAGGAAGCACCGCCTATATCGCAAAGGGAAGCGTTCAAACAGAGACACCGCTTGGACTTCCAGCATTCACCCCGAATATCACGCAGGTGGACTACACTTTGGGCATTCTCCAGTTCAACGACCGTGATATGGTGGGACGCAAGATACGCGTGCTGTACAAGGTTCACGATAACTGGGCGCTTTCGGTGCAAAAATCAGCGCACCGCTACTTCATCAGCCCTATGCGGATGGGAATGCCGGTGGATGCCTGCTGGTACGATGTGGAGGGAGCCTATGAGGAACTGGAGACTGAACGACAGCGACGACTCTACTTCAATCGCAGTGAAGCAGGCAAAACCGTGCTGTTGCGCGAATATTGGTATGCCTTAAGCGATGGAAGCGTTCGCCAAGGCAAAAACGGCGTCTTCCGTATCAGCGATGTCCCCGATGACACAGGCTTTGTGTATATTGACCTTACCCAGCTTCATCCGGATGCCACGCGTTGGGCACCTGAGGTTACGGGCACTGCGATACGCGGGGTGCAGGGCTTATCGCTCCGCGTTCGGATGAGTTTCGAACCCGCAGGACGCCCCGTCTATTTCGACTTCGACACGATGCTGACCCGCACCGACTAAGGAACCTAACCCCTGTAAACCTGAGTCAAATACGGAGAACGACAGATGCAGGCACGAGCAATCAGGTGGGCACGGAGGAAACCATCGAGAGCGGCACAGGGGGAACGCCCGTACTACGGGTTCACCCTGGTGGAACTGTTGGTGGTGATTGCGATTACCATCATTCTGCTGGGGCTTCTGCTGATTCCGCTGGTGCAGGGGTTCCGCCTCACGCGCCAGAGCCAGATTCAGGCACAAGCCCAAGAGAGCCTGCGCTTAGCGATTAATCAGCTCCAGAACGACCTCAAGCGCGCAGCCTATGTGCTGGACACGAAAGACCGTGCTGTGAGCCTCCCCGTTCTGCAGGGAGGGCAGGTAAGGTTTCTCTCCCTTCCTAACGCAGTTATTGATATGGTGATGCCTGGCTACGGCGACCCCAGCCAACCCCCGAACGACCCCACTTCCGAAATCCCTCTGGGGCAAGATGAGTTGGCGGTGCCCGTGTCGCCCGGACGCACGATTGTGCGCTACTTCTTGGGACTAATGGATAATACCGTGGATAGCAACGGGGTGGTAGTCAATCCGTATCTCAATCCCGATGAGCAACGGCTGGTTGCAGCGACCGCCAAAGAGAACCTCGTGGTACTCTACCGTGCCGAATTCCCGCTCTATGTGTATCGAAACAACCGCTGGATGCTCAATCCAGAGCTGTTCGACCGCATCGAAGATTTTTATGACCCGAACTTCTTCTATGGTCCCAAGTGGCAAGGTTGGCGCAAGATTGCGCGCCCGATAGTGCCTCTTGGTTCGGTCGACATGGTGGAGGTGACCTACGACGCCAACGGTGAGCCAGTGAGCGCAGCACCACTTTTCCAACTCAAACCCGCTCAAGTGGTAAACCAGATGGGCACTGCCGTGCCAGCAAGCGATATCGAAAGCGAAGCGGGCGAACATCCTCCTATCAAGGTACGCTTCCCCCACGGACTGTGGGAACTGGATGCGACCACCTTCCGACTCATCGTATTCCGAAGCCGACCCGACGCCCTTCAGCATGACCAGCCTCTAAACTATTTCTATGCCGAATATGATTCTGGTTCACGACAACTTACACTCTCACGGTATTATCGCTACAGAGATACAATTATTCAAGAGGGTATTGCAAACCTTACGGATACAAAGCAAAAGGTCTTTAGGCTTAGACCCTCTGGTGCTTACCTGCCTTCCATTCCTGACCCTGAGAAACCTTACCTAAACTTCTATCTGGATGAGGATGCAGGGGTGCTGAACTTCGAACTGCCCTGGTGGCTGACCTATGACCAATCGATGCTCACTTTTAGCACAGGTGAGTTCTACAACCCCTTCAACGACCCTAATCCTCAAGACAACACCATCAACTCCGTTTTTAACCGCAACTATCGTGCTGCTGAAGCCAATGGCACGCAAAATAATGTGAAACGCTACATCTCCCTCATCGACCGCAACTACAACCTCATTTTGGATGGAACCCCTGCAGACCCCATCATCTGGGGCGACCTCACCCGCTTTGACGCCTCCATCGTGCCCAGTTCCGAAGTGGTGATTGGTCCTGACCAGCGTCCAGGACCGAACTACGGGAAGCCGATTCGCTATCAGCGTGTGCCTTCGGCAAGTGCTCCCGTTGGACCCAATCAGTACCGTATTAACTATCGCGACCTCGTGCCAATTGAGGAGGTGCTTCGCCTCAATAACGGGCGATTGGTGCCCTCACTCTTGCGAGGCTATATCGAGTTCTATTCCGACCCGCAGATGCCTCTGCCTCCAGATCGCAATAATGTGTTTGTCACCTTCTCATATCAGCTCAACCGAACGAGCGATACCTATGTGATGGACTGTGCGACGCGACGCTTGATGGAGGCGACTCTCGGCTTGCGATTCTACGGGGGACAGCGCACAGTGAACCTGAGCCAGAAGGTGCAGGTGGAACTGCCGAACCTTGTTCGTGTTCGGAGGGAGGATCAATGAGAGCCAGAACTCAGAGCGGTCAGGCGCTGGTATTGGCGTTATTGGTGAGTTTTGCCCTGCTGGTGCTGGGCGGGGTGTTCATCGCAGTAATCGCGCGCAATCTCATCACGGTGCGCCAAGCACGCGAACGCCTCAGTGCCGACTATTTTGCCGAAGCAGGATTGCGTTATGCGATTGACCAGTTGGTCAACAGTGAGTTTGGAGCCGACTGGCGCCCTATCCCCGATAACCTCAACAACCCCCAAGACCCCGACTACTTCTGGCTCAAACCCTATAACCCTGCCGATGGTACGGGCGGATTCACGCGGGTCAACTTCACGCAGGGGCGTGCGCTGATACGCGTCTCCTATCAGCCCTCTGGACCCGTTCACCAACAGCCCGTCATCAAGATCGAGTCGGTCGGGCGTGTAGGACTTATTGACCCCAACGACCCCACGACGCTGATAGGCGACCAGCAGGGAAACCGCGTGGAGCGGGTGGCATACCTTCAAATTGGCATCACCGACTACCTGCGCTTCGTGATGAACCGAGAGCGCCGGGGCGACTATGTGGAGTTTGGCGCAGAGGATGTGGGCTTGGGCGTGCCGTATAGGCTAATTTTGGGGAATATAGAAGGGCGCGATGTAGGCGGAGGCTCGCTCTATATTAATGGCAACCTGCGCTGGAGCGGAAATGTGCAAATTGCGCTGAACGACAATCAGCTGGGCGAGCGTGTGTATGTGGCAGGCGAGATTGCTCACAACACGGATGTACCGACCACCGTTACCCTCTTTGTGCGCTCAGTGGGGCAGAGAACTGTCGTTCCCAGCCTCAGCCCCGACTTTATCACCGTTGGGGGCGTTTACCGTGATGGGCGTCCCCTGACCGCAGCGGATGGCTACCCCCGCTCGATCCCCTATCTGGAGCCACCGCGAATCGATACCGTAGACCCCGCAACAGACCGCACCCGCTATGTGTCTGCCACCCGCGATTCGGGAATCTGGCGCCAACGACCGAACGGCTCTTGGTACAACACGGGACAGTATGGCTATGGGCGTGGTATCTATATCAATAACACCCAAGATGTTCAGCCCGAAAGCCGAAACATTCTGGGGGGCTACTCGCTTCGTGGCGACTGGACGAACCCCGGCGGTTCCCGCTTCTGGAACGGTCCCTTTTATGAACCTCCCGGCGTATTCATAGAACTCTTTGAGATTCCCGATGCGAACAATTCCAATAGAATAGTGGTGCAGGGGTTCCGCATCACGCGCAATCAGAGCGTGCAGAACGATGTCTGGTTCCGTCCTGAAACGGGCACGCCCACTAACTACAAGACGCTCACCTTCTACTTCCTCAATCCGAACGACCCAGACGACGATACGCTCACAAACGACTTCGTGGAGAGCCTACCCCCAGCAGAGCGGGGAGCGTTCCGCGTGCCGTTCAACGGTGTTATCTATGCCGAAGGGAATGTGCGCATCAAAGGGCGAATCCCCTCCAACCGTCAGATAACGGTGGTGACCAACGGCACAGCCTATATCGAGGGCAACTTGGTCAAGGGCAACGAGCGCTCGATGCTGGCGATTCTGGCGCGTGAGTATGTCTGCCTTAACACCACCCAGTTCCTCTATCGCACGGCGGATAGTCCGGGCACGGCAGAAGGCGACCCGCTGAATCGTGAAGCGCCCTACTTCTTCGAGGTGCTTCCTGCCCAGCCGATGCGCCTGCTGTTCAGCTTCGGGGTAGACCCAACGGAATACACAGGCAACTATGGGGGCATTCGACTCTATCTACGCCACTCTGCAGGGGGAGCAGGCTCGTTCATCAATCTGCTCGTGAACCCAACCGCTGTGGCAGACCCGTTCTATCGGTTCAACCTGCCCGGCTTCCCGCCTACGCTCTATCCGCTGGGGCGCACCACCTTCCAAGTCTACCCCAACTTCGAGAAGGTCGCCTTCCCGCTCATACCGCCTTCTGGCAGTTATGTGCTGTTCCCGCAACCGGGCGTGGTGAACATGCTTCAACTGCAACTCCAGCCCTCGACCCCGAACTATCGTTTGCCGACCGATAACTCCCCGTACCGCCTCAGCGCAGCAGCTATCCAACCGCTGGACATCAAGATTCAGGCGATGCTGTTTGCCCAGGAAAGGAGCTTCTTCGTGATACCGGGCTACTGGTTCAACACCAACCCGCGCGATACGCGCGCCAATGCGCTGGCAAATAAAGGTGTGCGCCCTGTGGGGGTTGTCTCGCCCGAATTCCCGTTCTATGGCGAGCCGTTGGACATCAAAATCACCATCGAAGGGGCAATAGCCGAAAACTTCCCTGCCCCGCTGGGCGACCAGACTGAATGGCTTCGCAAGTGGGGCTGGATCCCGATTGAGTATGGTAATTCGGGGCTGACCATCCCGAACCAGCACCAAGATTACTTCCACGATGAGAACAGTAGACAATACGCGGTCAATCTGCTGATGCGCTACGACCCAACCCTGCGCTCCCCAATCGCAGGAGGGCAACCGTTGCGCATCGCCTACACGGCTAACGAAGACCCGTCGGGGCAACATCCGGGGCGTGTGCTTCCGCCCGTGCCTCGACTCCCCGTGTGCCCGAAACCGATTTTCATAGGCGATATTCGCCCGTAGTGGAGAGGTGAGAAGAACATGATGCGAGCGATGGCAGCAGTTTGGATAGTGTTGGGTGTGGCACTTGCCTATGCTGATGGGCGGGGCTATGAACCTCGTACCGCGCCGATTTACGCAGGTGTGGGAGCTTTTGCCCCCAACGACCCCAATGTCCGAAACCACTACACTTTCTATATTTTAGAACGGCGCACCGATGTCAAGCCGTTAGGGCTGACCTTTGTGAACCCTTATGCGTCTTCGGGAACCACCCGCGAGCAGGGCACATATTGGCTGGTAGACCTAAGCCGAATCACCGACAGCCAACTGGCGCGCTATCGGGTTATCCTGCTAAGCCGTACCACTTGGGCGGGCATGACGGCGGAGATTCGCGAGAAACTGCGACGATTCGTCGATTCAGGGGGCGTACTTTGGATAGAAACGCCCTATGCAGAGACACCACCACGCGGGGTGTTCAATAATTTGCTCTTTCCTGAAGTGGCGTTTGCAGGTGGAGGGGGGCGAATCAGCGGGGGCAATCTCGACCACCCGATTTTTAGAGGCTACTATCAGCTCAGCCCCTCTGAGATTGTGCAACTTGGGCTGTTAGGGCGCGGGCTGATGTCAGGAACGGTACCCATATCTGGCAACCCACCGCTTCAACCTATCCTATTGGCAGGGAATGGCGTCGTAATGGCAGCGGGCATTTATGGCTCTGGACGAATTGTGGTAAGCACCGTCGGTATCGCCGCTGCGCTGAACGCTCCGTTCGGAGGGGGCACAGTCCCGCGAGCGCGCGACTACCTCCTCCAATCGGTACCCGATGTTGACCTCAAGGTCGCTTACAATATCGTCCGTTGGGGCGCAAGTAGCACCTCCGATGCCTTCAATGTACGCCGTTCGAACGCTGTCAGCGACCAGTATGGCGCACCGTTGAGCGTGCGCTGGCGCAACCCCGAGGAAAGCCCTTCACCCACTGATGGCAGTGCAGTCGTGTATGGCGGATTGGTTTATGTAACGATTGGCAACAAGCTGGTCTGCTATGATGCCCTGCCCAACCGCGACTTGGATGGCGATGGGCGCACGGATGACGGTCTCCGCGACCTTGAAGAAGGAAAACCCTACGACAAGGTCTGGGAAGCTCCGCTTGGTGGTCGCGCCTCGGCACCAGTGATTGTGGAAACTTCGGGGGGAGTGTTGGTGCTGGTGCAGGTGGGGGGTACGATTGTAGCATTCCGCGCGGTTCCGCGCGAGGGCTTTGGCACGATTTCACCCCAACCTCAAGCCGTTTGGACGATATCGAACCCAATCGGTAGCACCGCGCCCACTACCTCAGATGGGCGAGTGGTTCCTCCGATTGTGATTGAGAACACCCTGCTCTTGATGCCCTCCTCCCACCAAGCGGGGGTCAGTCAAAGTGCAGGGTTTGTTGCCTTTCTGTTGGATGGTGTGAACCAGCCTCGCCTCATCGTTGGGAGCGGCGCAGATGGGCGATGGTATAAACCGCGTGCATCGAACATGGGCGGGTGGTTCCTTCCACCAGTGGCGGGGCTGGTGCCGAACCGGGGCAGAGGTGGTGGCAATGATATCGTCGTTTACTTGGGCACACTTGCCTCAACGGGTCCAGGGGAACTAAATGCCATACGCGCTTTCTGGTTGGGAGCCAAGGGCGAGGTTCTGGAACCTGAAATCGTACAAGGGATATATCAAGGCTATATGCGCACCCGAATTTCGGGGCGTGCGCGTATCTATGTCTCAAGTGACCCTACGCCCCTCGCTCCCCGAGTTTATAGAGTACGCAAAGATACGGGCATATTCCAAGACATTACTGATCTAGTACAGTTTAATATGCGAGGCACCCTGTCAGAAGGTGGAACAGTAAATATACCTCAAAATCAGTACAGTAAAGACGATGTCTATTTAATTGACTACTACATCGATTGGGGCGATACCGCTGACAACGAAATGCTTCGAAGTACCGCTACCTTGCCAGAGAGTCAAACTAATAGTGGATTCCCTGCAAACCGTCTGAAGGGGTTCACCTTGGGACCGAACGGGGTTCTTTACATCACCACTGGCACGGACAGCACTGACCCCAATGATGCGAACGGGAACCTGATTGCCCTTGTAGAGCAGGGGCAAACCACACCCCGAGGAACCACAACGGCACGCGGGGCTTCTGGCTCGTTCGTGCTGTGGCGATGGCAATCGCACGGGGGCTACATCCAGCCAGTTCGCGGAAGCCTTGAAAGAGCGGTGCCGGGTGCTACTATCTGGAGAGAGCCTAACCCCCCTCTTGATAACTTCCTAAATCAATATCTTCATTTCAACCACCGACAAAACCCTGATACGCGCGCCATGAACTTTACTTTTAGGCATGCTCCTGTCTACCACGATGGCGCTATCTATGCAATAGGAGAAGGTTTTGTAACTTTTAGGTATCAACAATTCAGCCTTCCCATTCCCTTTACCATCCTCTTGGCGTTTGATGCGGAGCCAGAGCAGTTTGTGATTGACCTGGGAGCGCCAATAGTGAGCCAAGCAGAGATTCAAATCTCGCAGTGGGATTATGGGCGTTCGGGACCATCAAATCAAACTTCCCAAATCTCTACTTTGGTCACCTACTCCCCTCAAAATCCCGACCCGCTTATTCGTGTCGACTATCAGCGTGGGCAGATTCGATTCTTGGGCTTCGGCTCTGCAGGCTCTGGTGGAGTATTAGGGCTTTTAGATCGCTCCCTAAGCATTTCGCAACCTGTGGTCATCTCGTTTGGACCGACCGAAACCCCTGTGTTTATAGACCCCGATGCCATTCCGGGCAACTGGAACAACTTGCGCTGGTATGCAGTGATTCTCGGCTGTACTGCGCGAGGTGCACCCGTAGTAGTAGGTGATACGATCTACCTTCCTGCTTCTATCCAGCTTCTGGGCAACACTGTTGGGAGTGGAATTCTGGGAATCGGTGCCGACCCCTACCGACTTCAGCCGAATCTGCCCGCTCGTAAGGCGCAGGCAGGCACAATCCCGCTAAGTGGTTCGGACTACAAATCGATTATCCGCTGGCCCTATATCGACGACCTGATTAACGAATCGGACATCTCCCGTTCGCCCGATGAATTCTTCCGTGAGTTTATCACGCGGTTTGCCCAGCAACTGCGCCTGGGAGGCTCTATCGGTCCGATAGGGGCAGGCGAGGGCATGCTGGTGGTTGGGTCGGGTGAGGGGCTTCACGCCTTCAGTCGTCAGGGCACGATTATTGCCGATGAGGGGCGCATTCTGGAGGTCGACAGCGCCTCACGCGTGATATGGTCTACCGAGAACACCCAGCTGGAGATTCCTTCGGGAGCATTAGTTTCCAGCAAGGTAAAGTATCCGCTCACACCGAATGCGCGTGTCTATCGCTATGGTGAGAACGAACTCATCGTGGTGGAGCCAGAGCGCAACCGCATCGCAATTTTAGACCGCGCTGGGAACGAGATTCGCACCATCACCCGCTTCATTCCCGACAAGGTGCTATTGCCCACCGATGGAGGCGGAACGCAAATTCTCGAGATACGCAATCCAGCGGTATCCCCACGCTCCAACTATGTGAGTGGGATGCCCGACACGCTCCGCGACCCCACCGATGTCAGTGTGTGGACAGAGTTCGTGCCCCAATCGCGCAACCCGTATGTGAACGCTGAACCGTTAGAGTATTGGATTCACTACACGATTAGCGATTCGGGCAACAGCCGAGTGGTCGATATCGTCGACCGCTACCAAGCAGACCCCAGCACGCTTACTATCGGTCCACCCGTCACCCATTCCCAGCTCGGACCGATGTTGGGCTTGCTCTACTGGACGACACCTTCACTTTCGCTGGGGCGCAACTTCAAGTTCGTTTCCGCTCAGCGGTTCGAGTATTGGGATGGTCAGCAGACGCGTATCGGCTTTGCGACCTTAGTGCAAAATGTGTCGGTGGAGGGCTACCTCGCCTCGGCAGGCACCACGCCCGATATCGACCCTGCTACGCCAAATGCAGGCATGATAACCCTCCACCTGATTGTAAACGGGCAAGACCAGACGCTCTACATTCGCAAGATGCAGTTGCCCGATGGGAAAATCGTGCCCATCCTTGCGCCCGTAGCGATTGATACTTCTCGAACCTCGCTGGCGGGCGATGCAACGGGGCTGTTCCTGCTTGTGACGACCAGCACAGGCGTCTACGAACTGCAGGTTCCGCTTACAGGGAACATTTCGGATACCTTGCCCGTCACATGGATGCTCACGAACGAAGCCTATAGTTATGCCCTACGCCGACGACTTGAGGGGCATGACCTCGTACGAGGAAACGATGGGCTTCCTCTTCAGCCCATCCTGTTCCGACCCACGCAGGCACGCTACCTGTTCGGCGGGAACGCGCTAATCGTGAACAGCTATTCAGGGGAGACTCAGGTAGTGGTGGAACGCACTCCACAAACTCGTGTGTTTGGTGGGGAGGTGTTCGAAATCAGAGCCAGAGATTACAATCGGAATGACACCGACCTCTCGGATGGCACGCTGTACGGCTTTAATCCCGATTCTATCCTCTGGAGCACGGCGGACCGTCCGGGCATCAGCGGTTCCTCACCGCTGCGCAAACCCAGCTCAGCCGATAGAGGTTTCTAACCGATGGCGGAGGCGATGAAAATGATGAAAACGATATCTGGTATTGGAGCGGTTCTCTGGTTAGTAGGCGGGTTCCTGATAGCACCTGCTCAGGATAGTTGGCACACCCATCGGGGGAGCAATCAACGCACGGGTACAACCCCAAACGCCAGCAGTAGCGCGGTCAACTTCCTGCTCTCGTGGACCTATCCCCCGATGGAGACGATACGCCGACCCACGATTGTTGATAACGACACTTCAGGTGCCACCAGTTTCACGGGGAGCTGGTTTGTACCCTCTCCTGATGAGGCGGCTCCCGATGCCTATAAAGAGGACCCCAATACCACCGAACCCTATCGCTACGCCATCTGCACCCAAGATGCGGTGCGCAATCAGCCCAGTTTTACTTGGCGCAGTGGACCGCTTCCTGCAGGCTACTATCGTATCTTTGTGCATATTCCTTCTCTACCGACTCGACTTGCCCCTGTGCGCGAGTACGCCCGTTATGCGCAATATCTCATCACCGATGGCACGGGCACGACTTACACGGTTTACATAAACCAGGCGGAGGGCGGATGGATTGCTTTGGGGAACCAGAGCTACTATGCAATGGGGGGAGCAAGCATTACTGTAAGGCTGACGAACCTTATCGTAAGGGATAGCCCTGACTATGGAACTGTGCCTGAGCCGATTGTGGTGGCGGATGCGGTGCGCTTTGAACCCGATTATGGCATCACAAAAGCCTCGCCCGTAGTGATTCGAAGCCCGCTCGACCCCACAAATCACCTTGTGTACATCGCCAACAGCAACGGCACGATTGTGTGTATGGAGAATCCAACAGGCACAGCAGCCGCCCGCGTCCGATGGGTGTTCCGAGTGCCAACTGAGGACGCTACAGGCGGGCGTGTGTATGACGACCTCGATACGGACTTCACTCCTGGACCTGCGTTCTTCTCGTTCAACGATTTAGACGACAGCTACAATCGCAACTATCACGCGGCGGAGGTCTCGGACGATGCAGGCAATATCCAGCGCGCCTATTGGCGTGTGCGCGTGCCCACCACGGGTAACTACTATATCTATGCGTGGTTCCCAAGCGGGAGCGACCATGCGCGCGAAGCCCGCTATGTGGTGGAGTACGAAGGTGGCGTTTTCGACGCGCGTGTTGACCAGCGCACAGGTGGTCGATGGGTGCGACTGAACCAGCAACCCTTGCCCTTCCGAAACAATCAGACCTATGAAATCTCAGTGCTGAACTACTCGCCTGAGGATTTGCGCGCAGGCGCCCGACGCGTGATTGCCGATGCGATACGAGTTGAGAACGCAGAGGGGGGGAACAACGCGGTCTTCTCCACGCCCGCAGTTGGGCGAGTGCGCGTGCAAGAAGGCGAACGCTGGGTGGTCGTATTCGGGGCTGATAACGGCTATGTCTACTGCATCGACGCCCTGGGTGATGGTCAACACGGCACGCGACAGGGCGAGACCAGACTTTACTGGGCGTATAAGCCCGACTCCTCAGGACCGTTCAGCTATGCCTCTCCTCTGATCATTGAGAACGAGAACCTGGTGGTTATCGGCAACTTGTCGGGGTCGGTCTATGCCATCAACACCAATCATGACCCTACCCAGCCCGACGGACCAACCAACCGCATCTTGCAGTGGGAGTACCGCATTAGCAACGGTGCGTTCGTGTCCACTCCTGCGTACGACTCCAGCTCCCGAACGGTGTACATCGGGAGTGTTCAGGGAGGGGCGACTTTTGGACGGCTGTACGCGCTGGACCCGTTCACAGATGATGCAACTCAGCGTGTTCGCTGGGTCTATCCGCCTTTAGAGGCAGACCCTATCGAACCGATAACCACAACGCCTGCGGTCTCCTCTGGGCGAGTCTACTTCACGACAGGGGGTCTGTATGGTGGGCGCCTCTACGCTGTCAACGCCTCAAACGGTGAGCTGGTTTGGGCGCGCCCTGCACTGAATGCCCCGCTCAATACGTTCATCAACTTCCTCTACAGTTCGCCTCTGGTCGCAAGCGTCGACTATCAGGGCGACGGCAACCGTATCGAGGTGGTTTATGTAGCGACCCAAAGCGGACGGCTGATTGCCTTCAATGCGCAAACAGGAGGCTTGCTCCATGTTAGCGAGAACCTCGGAAGCGCCGTGTTCAGCTCGCCCGTATACACTCAGGTTGTCGACACCACCCAAGACGGAGTGGATTTAGGAGCAAAGCCAGCGGTCGTGCTCACGACGAATGAAGGGCTTTTGTTGGCGCTCTATGCCGACCGCACGACGAATGCCTTCAACGGGAAACGCTTTGAGGGATGGCGACTCTACTCCAACACTGCCTTTGCCTCGCCCGCGGTTCTGGACAACTGGCTCTACATCAGCGACGACTCGGGCATCACCTATGCGTACAATATCACAGGCGTAGGAGGTGCTCCCGAAGAGACAGGATTAGGCGAACTTATTCCAGAACCCGGACGGAGGGGACCCGAGGCAGATGGCTCGGACTATTCTGAGCTCAAGGTGACCGTAACCACCCAAAAGGACGAGGTGGATGCTGTATTGAACGGCAGCAAAGGACCGCACGAAGTTATCCCAGAGTGGGACAAAAAAGCCTTCGAGTGGGGGCAAACCTTCTATGTAATCCTGTGGAACTTCAAATATGGAGGGAGCCGACCCCCTGCTATCCAGTTCCTGGGTCCTGGCATTACGAAGGTGGAATATACCCTTGCACCACGCCAACTGCAGGAAGAGCAATCACGTCCTCCCTCAGGGTATGAATGGTTTGCGGTTCAAACAGTGACTATGAACCCCTCTGGGCGGAACTTCTGGACACCTGGAGATAACTACACCCTTCAGGTGCGTGCAGGTTCTGGAAGCTGGACTGAAGACCTCGATTGGACAACACCCCAGACTGACCGACCGAGTCAGCGCAATCCTGCGGAAGAGACCGAACGGGGAGACCAGGTTCAAATCTTCTTGGAATCTGCCGAAACGCCCACAACGCTTGAAGTCGGCTGGGCGTTCGGGATAGCCAACCCGCTGGGTCTGGCAGGTGTCGGGGCTGTAGGAAGCGGTGTAAACGACGGTGTAGACGAAGGCGCCACTGAGCGAAACTTGGTCAACGGCAACGGTGGTAAACTTGTGCATGTGGACTTCGGGAATGGCACTCCTGTCGGGTTAGGAGAGCATGGCAAGCGGGTATCGGGCGGGTTCCGTGTCTTTGATCGACGTCGGGGTAATGTTTCAGGGAAGCTGACCATACGCGCCTATGCCAACGACCTGCGATGGCAAGGCGGTTCTACCAGCGTGATTAATCCGCTCCCGTGGGAGATATTGCCCAATAGGGATGGTGGAAGCATCGACTATCCCGACATTTCAGCCCGCAACTTGCAGATGTTGGTGGAGCGTGGAGGTGACCTCCAGCGCGTTCCTATCACCACCGACTCGCTCGGCAACAATCTGTTCACCTATATCGATGTGCCCCGCTATCAACCCCCAAGTAGAGCGGGCTATCTGAGCCGGAGCTTCATCTATGTAGATGTAAATGGCAACGGGCGTTTCGATGGCTATGAGACCCTATTTACTTCCTATGCCAACTTGAGGCGCATTGAAGCCTTCCGCGAGCTGAACATCGCTGTGAATGTAGCGCCTGACCCGCGCCTTGTTATGGAAGAGCAAACGATTGATTTCGGCTCGCTCCCTGCAGGGTTCGGCTTCAACTGGGGCAACCTCTTTGCGAACGCGAATGACTCTGATTTTCGCCCCGATAACCCTATCTTTGCACCGTTCTGGAAGTCGCTTACCATTCGCAACGCAGGCAATGTGAACCTTGACCCCGTCTATTGGGGCAAGGCAGTCGGTTCTCCCACCAGCAGTACAGGCTTCTTCTTCTCGGATGTGGTCAGCCCCTTCTTGGGCATGCCTGCATGGACAACAGTACACACCACTTTAGACCCTCGCTTCTGGCCTCAGGAGAACCCGTATTACCGCCCAACTGGTAGCCAACCTACTGCGTTAGTTCAGAAACCGCAGGTGGGCGATTTCGCTCCGACAGTGCTTACGATTCCTGCAATTCCACCTCGTCGCGACCCTACCTCGTCACCACCCCCTGTGGTAAAGCCCCAGATAGCGGTTTCCATCCCGCCGTTCCAGCCGATGGGGGTCTACTCACGCGTGTTCGCACCCTATGTCCGTCAGAATACGAGTACCCCAGGAATTGTAGACACAGACGATATCTTAGGTTCACCTCCTGTGCGGTTAGTGGTGCGGGTGCGCGAGAGCCAGCTCACCGGAAGCACCAATCGCGGGGTCAAGCCGATGATCGACCCTGTGCCCGCCCCAAACAGTCCGGGAGTGAGCAACATCACCCCTGCTGCGTTCCGCGACCCCTCTACAGGCAATCTGCACCTCTACTGGAGTAGCAACCGAGGAGATGGGAAAGCCTTTTTCCTCTACCGTGCGACCCTTCAGTGGAATGCCAGAAACACCCTCCAAAACGGCGTGCGTGCCACCAATGGTTGGGTGCCCGCTTCAGATAACCAGTGGTGGAGCGGTCCGTTTGGTCCGTATCCCGACGACACGAGCGGTTCCCTCTTCGTATCGGCTATCGGCTTAGGGCGTACCCTGACCGATGAAGAGAGGGCGACCATTCGCCACGCTCATCCGGCGGTCTATGCTTCGGGCAACCGTGCATGGCTGTTCTGGAACGCCGAAGCAGTGATTGACAACCGTCCCTACTCGCTGTTGCTGATGGCGGAGATTAACCCGCGCACAGGAGAGTTAGGTAGCCCTGTGGTAGTGCCCGTAGACCCTGCTGTGCCTCGTTCACGCCCCTCCATCACAGGTGTCACGGGCGTGGGGCACTTCTTGGTCTACACCGCATCGCCCGCAGGGCGCAAGGAGGTCTACTACCTCTTCTCGCAAGGTGAAGGGTTCGTTAACTTCCAGCGCGAGCGCAAGTTGCCGATAAGTGGTGTTATTCGCTCCATCGAGAGCGTCTCCGCCCAAGCCTACCGCGTAGCGCTTGCGCCTAACTCGAACCAGTTCGTCACCCTTGTAGAGGTCGTTATCACAGGCACTGCAGGTGAACGCAACGAGCCAGAAGTCCTGCTTCAGCGGTATCTGATCGATGGGCGACGCAGGCTTCTGGTGCCCTTAGATGACCGCAACGCAGAGCGTCGGCTCGGGGCTATTCAAGAACGCCTCCTCCCGCTCGTCGTAGAGGAGATTGCCCAGAAAGAACCCGACCAGAATGTATGGCGCGTGCGCCATTTAGATTGGGCGCGCCTGGGCAATGTGTGGAACCAGGATCCAAGCCAGAGTCTTGACCTTGACATCAAGGTGAACGGTGTCTCGGTCATCCGCAGTTTACAAGATGCTACCCAGTACCAAGAGCCTGTTGAGAATGCCGATACAGGCTTACTCCAGTTCCAGTATGTGGCATCCACTGGGAGTGGGCGCGCGCATTTGGGCATTATCACAGTGGATACCCGCAACGGCACGATTCGCTTCGTGGGGCAGGCGCCAGGGCTGCGGGACATCGTGACGGTGACCTACCGCCCACGCGTGTACCGATTGACACCCTTCGCTAGTGGAGAAGTGGGAAGCTACACGCAAGTGCTCACAATCCTCCAGCGCACGATGAACCCACGGTTCGACTTCAACAACCCAGCCACCAGCATGGTGCGTTCAGGTGAGCTGAACGGAGTTTGTATGTCCAGCGACCGTCCGTCTGTAGACCGCCACTGGGTGCTATTCCGCAGAACTGACCCCACGCGGAATGTTGGAAGCTTCTTCTTTAAGACTCTGCGACCCGGTGTGCGACTGGGCGCGCCTATCGCTACAGACCGTGGGCGACTGCCGCTTGCTAACACACGCCAGCTCAGTTTCGGTGCGAACCACGCCTATGTGCAACTGACAGCCAACAATCCCGCGGATTCCCAACTCCATTTCTACGAGTATGACCCTGTGCGTGGGCATGTGTACTTCAGCACGGAAGACCTCGGTAAAGAGGTGGAGGTCGGCTTCCTGACCTTTGTGCGCGACCCAAACACAGGAGCCGTGCGCGGAGTGGAGACAAGAACGGTTGTGCAGACGATTCGCTGGATCGACGAGGGTAACTTGCCTGGTGAGTCGCCTGAATATACCTCCGCAGTGCCGATTGACCTCCCCACAAATGAACTGTATCTGTGGGCGATGCCCAACTTAGAGTTGCGAGCACCGGGCAATCCACTCAGCAACATCTACGGTTCGCTGGATGAGTCGCTCCTGCTGTTCTGGAGTAGCACACGCAACGGCTTGCCCGACATCTATGCAGGCGCAATCCAACCGCGCTTCTACGCGCTTCCGTTTGACCCTGATAGTGACTAAATCTCCTTCTACAGCAGGCACGGATGGGAGTCAGGGGGTTGCCCCGCTGACTCCCGCTTTTTTATATCTGTATGTTTGAGCAAGATGCCCAAGCCACAAAATCGTAGCACGAGTGTCCCGCCCGTGCCCTATCCCTCTGAGCGCTCCTTGCCCCAGTAGATTCGGCTCCTTACCTCACGCCCTACCTGCTCGATGGGGTGTTCTTGCACCAGTTGTTCCAGTCTGTTAAAAACGGGGCGTCCCACAGCATTTTCCAATAGCCACTCGCGTGCGAACTGCCCTGTTTGGATTTCCATCAGGATTGCCTCCATCGCTTGGCGCACATGGGAGTCGATGAGGCGTGGTCCGCGCGTCATCGCCCCGTACTGCGCGGTGTCGGAAATTGCGCTCTGCATCCCGCTAATACCGCTCTCGTAGATGAGGTCGGTGATGAGTTTCAGTTCGTGCAGGCACTCGAAGTAGGCGACTTCGGGTGCGTAGCCTGCTTGTACCAGCGTTTCGAACGCAGTGCGTATCAAAGCAGGCACGCCTCCACACAGCACCACCTGTTCGCCAAACAAATCCGCTTCACACTCTTCGCGGAAGGTGGTTTCGTAGACCCCTGCGCGCGTACAGCCTAAAGCGCAGGCATAAGCGAGGGCTAATGGCTTGGCGGTGCCCGTGTAGTCCTGCCATACCGCAATTAAGCAGGGCGCGCCCCCACCTTGCACATAGAGCCGACGCAGTTGAGGTCCTACCGCTTTGGGCGAGACCAGTATCACATCGATATCAGGAGGAGGCTGGATTTGCCCGAAGTGGATATTGAACCCGTGCGCAAAACCCAACGCCTGACCTGCCTGCAAGTGGGGAGCAATCTGCTCTTGGTAGACTTGGGGCTGGTACTCGTCGTTAATGAGCACCATCAGCAGGTCGGCACGCTCTACCGCTTCGGGGATAGAGGTGACTTCGAAGCCATCGGCTTGGGCGCGCGCATAGGAGTTGCCGGCGCGTGCCCCAACAATCACCTGAATCCCACTGTCGCGCAGGTTCAATGCCTGTGCGTGCCCCTGAGAGCCGTAGCCCAATATCGCCACAGTGCGCTGTTGAAGCAGTTCCAAAGGTACATCTGCATCGGTGTAGACCTGTGCCATATTAGGGGTTGCCCTCCTTGAGTGGTTGAATAGGTGTCCCATCTGTAGGTGGTTCGGTTGGGCGGGTGGATGGTTCAGGTGGGCGTTCCTGCTCGCGCTCTATCCGCACCTGTACCGTTACTTCCCGCGGACCGATGACCTCCACCCCAAGCGGGATTTTGAGCGGCACTTTCAGTTGCGTGTTCTGGGTGACATGTCGTAGGGAAATCGGCTGTGTTTCTATCACATTAATCCCTTCTAAGCGTGCAGGGCTTCCGCGCAGTTGCACCGAGACCGGCTCCACAGAAAACCAGACGACGCGGTAGGGGAAGGGGGGAAGGTCGCCTAAGCGAGGGCTAATCGGGACTGTTTTCGAGGTGGGCTGAGGAATCAGGCGTACGCGCAACCGCACAGAAGACGGGTTCATCTGGAGATTCAGGATAGGTTCGCCTTTTTCGTCCACGGCGATAGGCGTGATGTCCACCTCTAAGTCGCCTTGAAGCCCTGTCAAATCAAAGTTGACTTGCACACCGCGCACGCGGTTCATTCGAGAAGCGCTCCCGCTCAAGCGCACGCTTGCAGGCTCTGGGATTGCTTCCGCCAGCACCTCTTGCAGTTCAGGCTTTCCCGAAAGCACCACCCGAATGGGGAACTGGCGTGTAATCCGTTGCTCTATTTGGAGGCGCACGCGTGGGGTTTCTGGGGTAATCGTGAGGCTTGAGTCCCATTCGCGTGGGTACTCTATCTTTAGAGGAAGGGTGTTCTCGCCCAGTTGCGCATTACTCAGGTCGGCAACTGCGCGGATACGACCACTTGCCGTGGCTTCCACTGCTTCTTTGACGCCACTGACCGCGATGCGGAGAGGAGTGCGCGTGAGCAGGGTCACCTCGTAGTTTGGGGGCACATTCACAAGTTCAATCGGGACCTCGTACACCCGCTCGGTAATCGGGTGCAGTTGTGATTGCACATACAACACCAGCACGACTGCAATCACCAGTGACCCGACCTTCTCGATAAGGTTCTCACGCCAGCGCATGGCTCACTTCTCCCGAGAGATGGCTTGAGGCTCTTGCGAGCGTTTCTCTGAAGGCTCGGCTTCTGCCAGTTTCTCTTCTGGTGGTTCTGTTGGGGTGGGTTTCGTCGCTCGGCGTGTGCGCCTTCGTGCAAGCACACTGCTCACTCGGTCTACAAATCGCTGGCGTGGTTCGCTCAGCAACAGGTCGTGCAGAAGGCGTCGCAGGTGGTTGGCGTCCACATTCGGTGTCCAAGTGCCGTCCACCGCCACAGTAATCCCGCCCGTCTCTTCCGAAACGATAATCGCGATACAGTCCGAACTTTCGGTTGCGCCAATGCCAGCACGATGGCGTGTATGCATATAGGGGGGAATATCGGGATTTTGGCTAATCTCGGCGAAATAGACCGCCGATTCGACAATCTGGTCGCCTCGCAGGATGGTCGCTCCGTCGTGCAGGGGTGAACCGAGGTGAAAAATTGTGAGCAACAGCGGGGCAGACACTTCTGCTTGGAGTTCGATCCCCGCGCCCTGAGCAATCGTGTCTTGGCGTTCCCACACGATGAGTGCCCCGATGCGCTGGTGCGCCATTTGTTCGACTGCCGTCACCACCTCCTCGATGGCGTTGCGAATCGACTCCTCGTAGGAGGTGCCAAAACTGGTGCGCCAGAACTCGACACGCCCCAGAGTCTCCAAGAGGCGACGCAGTTCAGGAAAGAACAGAATCACTAACGCCACAGGTCCCAGCGCAGTCGCCCGGTCTAATATCCAGTGGATGGTCTCAAGCCCCAGCACATCGCTCAAATAGAGCGCCATTGTGAACACCAAGAGACCAATCAGCACCTGATAGGCGCGCGTGCCCTTCGCCAGCAAGAGAAGACGATAGATAAGGTACGCCACCAATAGCGTATCTACTGCCAGCAACAGCCCGCGTGATGAGAGGTAATCGCTGATTCGGAACCAGTCACTCAAGGCGTTCCCTCGAAATCCCAGCCTCCTCTATATTATGACCTATCGAGGGGGCTAATTCGTGCGTCTTTGGCAGGAATTCCCCCCAAATGGGCGTATAAAACCCCTACGGAGGTCGAACGATGGTTATCAAGAGTCCCTACGCTGATGTAGCGCTACCAGTGGTGGAGCTGACGAGGTTTGTGTATCAGCATGCGCTGGACTATGGCGATAAACCTGCTTTAATCGACGGGCACACTGGGCGCACGCTGACCTATCGGCAACTGTATGGGGGTGTGCTAAGGGTTGCGGGCAACCTTGCCAAGCGCGGATTGAAGAAAGGCGAGGTCGTCGGGATTTACAGCCCCAATCTGCCTGAATATGCCCTCGCGTTTCACGGTACCGTACGGGCAGGTGGGATTGTAACGACTGCTAATCCCCTTTATACGGCAGACGAGCTGGCATACCAACTGCGCGACGCGGGCGCCAAGTTCCTCGTTACGGTTCCGCCTTTGTTGGAAAAGGCACTGCCCGCTGCGCAACAAGCAGGGGTGCAAGAGGTGTTCGTGTTCGGGGAGGGGGAAGGAGCGACCCCCTTTGCTGAACTCCTAACGGAAGCGGAACCCCCACAAGTGGAGATTAATCCAAAAGAAGACCTGATAGTACTCCCTTACTCCAGCGGAACCACTGGGCTTCCGAAAGGGGTCATGCTCACCCACTATAATCTCGTTTCGAATATGTGTCAAGTGATTAGCTCAGGGGTGAACCCGCAGAGCGATGAACGGGTGATAGGCGTCCTGCCTTTCTATCACATCTATGGCATGTTGGTCATCCTCAATCTCTGCCTCTATCGTGGTCAGACGATTGTCACGATGGCGCGCTTTGACCTCGAAACCTTCCTGAAGATTATGCAGGACTATAAAATCACCCGCGCCAACTTAGTGCCCCCCATTATCCTTGCGCTGGCGAAACATCCAATAGTCGACCAGTACGACCTCTCGCATCTGCGCATCATCATGTCGGGCGCAGCACCGCTTGGGGAAGATTTAGCCCGCTCCGCTTCTGAACGGCTTGGCTGTATTGTCCTGCAGGGATATGGGCTGACCGAGACCAGCCCCGTGACCCATGTGAACCCCGAAGACCCCGCCAAAATCAAGCTCGGTTCGGTGGGACCTGCCATTGCGAATACCGAGTGTATGGTGGTCGATATCAGCACGGGCAATCCGCTTGGGGTTCGGCAGGAGGGCGAAATCTGGATACGCGGTCCGCAAGTGATGGAAGGGTACCTAAACAACCCAGAGGCGACCGCTCAGACTCTCACGCCCGATGGCTGGCTTCGCACGGGCGATGTGGGCTATGTAGACGAGGACGGCTACTTCTATATCGTGGACCGCCTCAAGGAGATGATTAAGTACAAGGGCTTGCAGATTGCCCCCGCCGAGTTAGAAGCGGTTCTGCTTAGCCACCCTGCGGTAGCGGATGTGGCGGTGATACCCAGCCCCGATGAAGAGGCGGGCGAGGTGCCGAAGGCGTTCGTGGTGCGCAAAGCAGAGGTCTCAGCGGAAGAGCTGATGGACTATGTGGCAAGCCGAGTGGCACCCTTCAAAAAGGTACGGCGCATCGAGTTTGTCGAGCAGATACCCAAATCGCCCTCAGGCAAAATCCTGCGCAGGGTGCTGGTTCAGCAGGAGCGGGAACGGCTTGCGCAACAGGGCGACACCTGAAGTGCTGCTGAGCCAAGTGGCTTGGGCATCTTGCTCCAACAGCGCACGGGCGAGACGCCCGTGCTACGGGTTTGAGTGATGGGCGGGATGCCCGTGCTACGAAGCCCAACATTTCCTCGTTCCCTTAGGGTAAAGGAGCAGGGTATACTTTTAGGGAAATGCAATCCCAGTTTGGGAGTCGCAAGCCCCACTTTTGGGGCTTGGCAGAGACTTTTGGTCAAGGAGGATAATGAGTTGAGTAAGATAGGCATAGGGATTATCGGGACAGGCTCAATCGCTCAGAGTCAGCATATGCCCGCATATGCTCGCCTGAGCGACAAGGTTCAGATTGTAGCGGTTGCGGATGTGAATGAAGCGAATGCACGCACCGCAGCGGAGAAGTTTAATGTGCCCCATGTGTACACCGACTACCGCGAAATGCTCCAGCGAGATGACATTCACGCTGTGAGCGTCACGACCCCCAACTACCTGCACAAGGACGCAACGATTGCGGCGCTGGAGGCGGGCAAGCATGTGCTTTGTGAGAAGCCTCTGGCGCGCAACACCCAAGAGGCGCGCGAAATGGTGCGCACCGCGCGACGCACCGGCAAAATCCTGCAAGTCGCTCTCCAGTGGCGCTATACAGGGGTTGCTCAGTTCCTCTACAAGTACATTCAGCAAGAGGGTAATCTCGGTGAGGTCTACTATGCGCGCGCCCATGCCCTGCGTCGGCGCGGGATACCCGGCTGGGGCGTCTTTATCGATAAGGAGAAGCAGGGCGGGGGACCGCTCATCGATATCGGAGTGCACATCCTCGATGCGACCCTCTGGCTGATGGGCTATCCGAAGCCCGTCTCGGCATTCGGTGCGACCTACACGAAGTTCGGGCATCGCCCCGATGTGGTTGGGCTGATGGGGCAGTGGGACTATACGAAGTTCACAGTGGAGGATTTTGCGGTGGGGCTTATCCGCTTGGAGAACGGCGCAACCATCACGCTGGAGTCGAGCTTCTGTGCGAATATTGAGAACGACGAGTTCAACACGCTGATACTGGGTGATAAGGGCGGAGTGTTCGCTAACCCCATCGGCTCGCCTCCAATCAAAATCTTCACCGAGCACAACCGCACCCTCTACAATATTGAGCCCGTGCATCTGCCCTCTGTGAACGCCTATCACGCCGAAGTAGAGGACTTTATTAACGCCATTCTGGAAAATCGTGAACCGCTTATTCCAGGCGAGCATGGCTTCTATCTGAACGCCATCTTGGACGCTATTTATCGGTCTTCGGAAACGGGGCACGAGGTGGAGATCGACACCTCGCTATAAAGTGAAAGCGACACGCGCATTCTGGGCATTAGTGGCGTTGGCGGGCTTCGCCGAGCTGGGCTATGTAACGCTCAACATATCGGCGATGCCCGTCTATCTGCGAGATGAAATCGGCTTGGGTGAATCGACCGTCACAGCGGTTGGCTCGATGTTTCTGCTCACGGAGGCGGTCTTTCGTGCCCCGATGGGCATGCTGAGCGACCGAATTGGGCGCCATCGGCTGATTACGCTTGGTCCGTTGATTACCGTGTTCACTGCCCTCCTGACCTTAGTCGTGAAACACCCGTTGTGGTTTCTCCTGTTGCGCGCGTTAGATGGGTTGGGTGCTGCGATGCTTTGGCCCGCTGCGTACGCCGCAATTGGCGACACAGTGCCTGCCGAACGCAGAGCGTGGGCGATGAGTTTTTTCAACATGACCTACATGGGCGGGGTCGCCTTAGGACCGCTTGCGGGAGGGCTTGTCAACGACCTCACAGGCATGAAGCAGGCTTCGTTCTATCTGGTGGCGATTCTGTTTCTGGGAGCAACCCTGATAGCGTTGCGGTTCTACCCCTCCGATGGAGCATCCCGAACCGACCCTAAAACGGAGTTCTCTCTGAGGGCGTTTTTCGCAGTTGTTCCGCGTGTGCCCGGACACCTGTTGTTAGGCTTCACCGTCTTCTTTGGGATTGGGCTGGTGATGTTGCTGGTGAAGCTCTATGCGATGGACGAGTTCAAGGTGAGTGAAACGGTGTTTGGGCTAGGGCTGGTCTTTCCTGCACTGCTAATCGGTCTGCTGAGCGTTCCCTTAGGGCAACTGAGCGACCGAATAGGGCGAGTAGCCAGCATTCGGTGGGGATTAGCGGGGGGAACCCTTGCCATGTGGGGAGTAGTACTGCCCCCAACTCCTATCCTGACGGTGGCGGTGCTTTGTGCAGGTTTGGGTGCGGTCAGTTTCGTGCAGACTTTTGCTGCGTGGATGGCGGAACTGAGCGAAGTTTATCCCGAACGGCGTGGCGTGGTGCTGGGTGCTGCAGGCACAGCGCAGGGTATCGGCAGTATTGTGGGGGCACTGATAGGAGGCTACCTATATGAGCATGTGTCGCTTACCTTGGGTGGGATAGCCGTCCCTTCTCACAAGGTGCCGTTCATCGCCTGCGCCTGTGTGCTGAGCTTTGGTACGCTGATGAGTTGGTTTGTGTTGCGTCCCCGCAAAGATAGGTAGTGCAAGGCTCCCTCAGAAGCCTATTTCCCGTAAAAATACCTGAGACAGGAGAGGCAATTTTGGAGTATCCTATAGTAGGGTAGGCTTTGTTCTCTAATTTTGGGGGCTTGTCCCAACGAGGTGACAATGCGTGAGACTGTTGACCCTGTTGCTGATACTGTTGTTGTCGCTGGCTTGGCAAGGTTATCACCATGAACCTTCCGTGCGCGCGGAGCCGTCTAAACCCTCATCTATGTCCTCTGCATCGGGTTCCAAGTCGGTCTTGATGTTCGAGCGCAAAGTGAAAGGTGTGCCCGTGAAGATGGTGGTGGCAGATATGAACAATCCCCGAATACGCCTGGGGGTGGTGACCTCGCGCACGCTTGGGCAGGCGGAAAGCGTGTGGAAACTGCTTGCCTATGCGCGCCCGACCGCAGCGATTACAGGCACTTACTTTAGCCTGAACACGAAGTTCCCTGTAGGCGATATTGTGCTGGAGGGCGCCCCCATCCACTTGGGTGGGGTGGGCACTGCGCTCTGTGTGACCTACGACAATCAGATTCGCTTCGTAAGGGCGACGCGTGATAGGCTCTCGCTGTGGGGCGAGTACCGATTGGTGCTGGGGGCAGGACCGCGCCTCCTGAAAGACGGCAAGGTACACTTGAACCCCTCAGCGGAAGGATTTCGCGACCGTGGGGTGTATGGACGCTCCATTCGCACTGCGGTGGGCATCACGCGCCACAATCGGTTCCTGATGGTGGTGGTGGAGAAGCCGGTGAGCCTGCGCACTCTTGCCCACATTATGCAGGAGTTGGGTGCAACCGATGCGATTGCCCTCGATGGTGGGGGGTCGTCCAGCCTGTTTTACCGCCAGCAGTTGGTGGTGGCACCCAAGCGTCATTTGACTAACCTGCTGGTGCTTTATGAAAGCGACGAGGAATACACTCGTCGGCTGAGCGCACTCAAGCCGAGAGAGATACTCCGGGCTCAACGGTAGGGGATTAGCCCTCCTCGCTTTCGTTGAGCAGGCTCAGTCGCTCTTTGAGCAGTTCGCTGTCCTCTAAGAGGGTGAGCGCCTTCTCGGTCAGTTCACGGGCATCCTCGAATGCGCCGAGCGATTGGAGCAGTCCAGCGGTAAGGTCGTACAGGTCTTCGAACACGGCGCGGAAGGTGCGTCGGCATGGGGTGTAGCCCCATTGCGAGCTGGAGAGGGTCTGCCAAGCGCGCAGGATGTAAGGATAGGCGCGCTCGGGGTTCTCCTCGGTCATCGCCAACTGCGCCAAGCCAATCAGCGCCTCGATGCTGTTGGGATAGTGGCGTAGCACCTTGAGGTATGCCATCCATGCGGAGTCGAGTTCATACAGCTCGTAATGCAGGATTTCCGCCCGGCGCAGAAGCGGGTACAGCGCTTTGGGGTCTAACTGGAGCCACTGGTCGAGGTACTTGAGGGCGAGTTTGGGCTGACCCTCATGAATTGCGCTCTCGATCAGTTCATCGAGGGCAGAGATAGCAATCTCGCGGGCGCGGTTCGCCACTACTGGGGTTTCCAGAAGCACGAGGGGCAGAGCAGTTTCCAACGCTAGCTCGTAGTTGCCGTCGGCAAGATGGTCGTATGCGGTATCGCACGCGGTTCCTACTTCCAGAAGGGTTTGGATGCCTTCGTGATCGATATGTGCCTTCAGCACAGCGCTCATTCGGTCTAAGGACCCCAGTTCCTGTCGCATAGGACAAGGATATTATACCCTACAGGAAGCAATTCACGCCCCCCTGCTGGAGCTTTGTTAAGTTTCAGGACGGAAAGGGAGGAAAGCCCCGATTTGCATCTGCAAAATCGGGGCACGGTTTGATGGGGACACCCTTATTGCACTGCTAAAAGGGCTTTGTAAGCGTTGACGCGTCCTCCATTAATAGTGCGTCGACAGCCTATAGCGCACATCTTTGCCCCGTGCGAAGTTTGTGGCGGAATGCTTGTAGTAGTGGCGTGGGCTGCGGGCAAGCAAGCGTGCCATATAGTACAGCGAGCCGACCCGCGCACGGCTCGGTGAGGAACAGCTCCTCTTCCAGCCCCAGCATCGGTGTTCTCATCAAGCCGTGCAGAAGTATACCCAAGATAGGCTTCCCAAAACCTTAGCTTGGCTAAATGTGTCGTCGGTCTCCGATTCTGCATCCCCACGCTACGACCGACGACACCTCAAAACCAACACTTTTGAACTCAAAACCAGCCCAAACCTAACACTTTACTCTAACTTCGGATTCGAACAACGAGTCAAAATTGGGGGGATAGACGACCGAAATTTTTTTCTCTCCCAACCAAACAAGTACCCCAAGCACAAACCAAGAGAAAAAAATTTCGCCACCCCCTTGACAAACCCCTATCGGATGTGCTATAATTATGTCGCTTGGTGGCAGCGTACCCCAAGCCGTGGTGGTTCCTTGACAGTTGGTTTTTAGCCTACCTATAAGGGATTGAAACCTGTCGGAAACCCACAACTGAACCCGCACATACTGCGTTTTTAGCCTACCTATGAGGGATGGAGAGCCCTCACCCCCTGTGTCCCCCTCTCCCAGTGGGAGAGGGGGACACAGGGGGTGAGGGTTTTTTTAGCCCCCTATGAGGGATGGGAAGCCCTCATCCTATGTCCTCCTTCTCCAGAGGGAGAGGGCGTACTGCCACGACACTTTTTGACGGAAAAGGGCGCATGCAGAGTGTGCCCCTACCGAACTGCCTTATATGTAAGGGAAGCCCCCATATCTGCCCCCTTGACTGTCATGCAGTAAGTCCTCGCAGGGGCGAAGGGGGGCGTGGAGAGTGAACAGAAGGGCTTAGCGCTTGCGTCGGCGCAGAGCAAGCAGGCTCACCAGACCCGTGCCGAGCGCAATCATGCTCGCAGGCTCAGGAACCAGCACCAGACGCACATCGTCGATGTTCATCCCATAGTACGCAGGAACTCCCGACTCATTTGCGAGCGCTTCGAACTCAACGGTATAGCTCACGCCCTGATAGAGCTGGACGGTGTAAGTTTCTTGAATCCAAGCTCCTGTGTCGTTAGCGCTGAAACGGTCGATGACGACATTGACGAGGTTACCGTTGCTATCATAGAGCCGAACCCGCATAGAGCGTCGGGTGTCGTCATTACCGACATAGTACGCAAAGTGCCAGAACGAGAAGGTGTACAGCCCATCGACAGTAAGGGTGACAGTCTGGCGAATCCCGCCGTAGTTGTTGCCACTCAGCTCAAGACGCTGGCGTCCGCTCACAACATAGGAGTCGACCACGAGATCAACACTATCACCAAAGACGACCCACGCCGAGGTTCCGATGTTCTGCCCGTTGAACCAAGTGGTCGGGTTGGAGCCGAAAGTGTTGCCACTGTTCGCGGGCACTTCGAAATCCCCGTTGTTAATCAGGTTCTGCGCAAACACTGCGCTACTCAGCGAAGCGACCAACACACATACCATTAGGGTGCGTACCAAGCCGTTCAAGCTGTTGGGGGCGACTGACAGGGGTACACGGTTTCGGTTCCACTGCAAAAGCTCTTGCTTCCTTTAGGTATATTCCCCTCTGTGAGGTGGTTTGCGTGGCTTAGCATCTCGGCAATCGTGGCGGGATTGGCGCATCCTCCTATGGCGTGGTGGGGCGCTCTGTTCGTGGCGCCAAGCCTTTTGTTCGGTGTCCTGCCTGGTAGGCGGATGCGCACAGGTTTCTTTTGGGGCTGGTGGTGGGGATTTCTCTATGGGCTGACGGTGGGCTATAGCCTTACCTATCTCATCCAGTTGCGCACAGGTAGCCCTCTGCTGAATGGGTTGGGACTTGTGTTGGTGGTGGGGCTGAGTGCGCTGTTTATGGGGCTGTTTGGGGCACTTTCGGTGCGCATGCCCCGCACGGTGATGGGCGCACTGGGGATGGCAGGGTTGTGGACGCTCACTCAGTGGGCGCGGGGGCTGGGACCGTTTGCGTTCGTGTGGGGACATTTTGCGGTGGCACTTGCGCCGATGCCGATTTTCATTCAGCCTGCCGATTTGGGCGGTGCGTGGTTCGTGGAGTTTCTGGTTGCCCTATGGAACGCCTTGCTGGGGCTATGGCTTTCTCATCGCTGGCTGGCGAAGGGCACTCTGCAGGATTCAGAGCCAGCTCGCACTGAGCGACGGCTTATGATGGCACTGTTTGCGCTGGCGTTGTTATGGTTAGGATACGGGATTGGTCAGTATGTTAGCAAGCGCGTAGTGGAAACCACCCTCCCTGCGTCCGTACCAACAGCCGTCGTCGCTATCGTTCAACCGAATGTGAACCTTGCCCGTACCTACAGCCCTGATGAGTGGGAGCGTGTTCGTATCTCAATTGAGTCGCTTGTGCGGGAGGCAGGAATACACCCACGCTCGCTAATTGTGCTTCCCGAATCGCTGGAGCCATACCCCATGCCCAACAGTGCATTCGCCTTTGACCGCTGGCGCACCCTTGCACAGGAGCTGAAAACGCCCATCCTCTTGGGAGGCTACCGCTTAGGGGACCCTGTTGCGAATCGCTGGACGAACACTGCCCATCTGTTTCTCCCCGACGGCAGTTGGCAGTACCACGACAAGGTGCAGTTAGTGCCGTTGGGCGAGACGGTTCCCTTTCGGGAGTGGCTCCCGTTCTTGAGTGTATTTGGGGTGGTAGAGGACGACATCCTGCCGGGCAAGAGCCTCCAACCTCTTCGGGTGGGCAACCTGCGGGTAGGAGCGGTGGTCTGTATGGAGTCGACCTATCCGTGGATTGCGCGCGAGATGGTTCGCAACGGTGCGAATCTGTTGGTGGTGGGGTCGAACGAGTCGTGGTTTGGGCGCACGCCCGCCTTAGAGCAACATCTGGCGTTCAGCATCCTGCGCGCCGTGGAGACGCATCGGTGGCTTGTGCGCAGTGCGCCTGAGGGAGTGAGCGCATTCATCGCGCCTACTGCGGATGTTTTCCGATTGCCCGCTTTTGAACCTGTTGCGAAGGTGAAAGCGCTCCCAATCTGGCACGATACCACTCCGTATGTTCGATGGGGCGATTGGATAGTGCCCCTGAGCGGTCTTTTAGTAGTGTGGGCGTGGGCTACGGTTTGGCGACGGCGCGCCTAACTGGCTTCTTGCGACCTCCCAGTAGCCATTTGAACAGCTTTAGGGCGCCCTGTTCCCATGCGACGCGATGGGTGACGCCTGTGCCCACTTCCAGTCCTGATGCATGTTCCAAGTACCACTCATAGGAGCGGATGAGTGCTTCAGCGTTGCTGTAGCGTGCGCTCCAGCCCAAAAGGGTCTTGGCGCGCTCCACCGACACGAACGAATCTTTGTCTGCCGTCTCATACACCCATTTGTAGAGTGGGGAGAGTTTGAGCGTCTCTAAGATGCGGAGGAGGAACTTCACCAGCCACGCAGGTGTGCCCATGGGGCGTGCCCCTGAACCCGCGAAGTCGCATAGGGCTTGAAGGTCTTCCCGCACCGTCTGAAACCGTTCTGCACCGATGTTGAAAGTATGGTTCGCTTTTTCGGGGTCTACGGTACACACCAGCCAGTAGGCTTCTGCGAGGTCGGTGACTTCCAGGAGCTGGTAGCGATTGTGCCCGTTGCCAATCATCGGGATGCGCGCGCCCGATTCCACCCAATCGTAGAGGATTTGGAACACCCCCAGCCGAGCCTGACCGATGAAGGTTTTCGGGCGGATAATCGGCACGATATACCCCTTCTCACGGAACTCCAAGCAGACCTTCTCGGCAAGGATTTTGCTCTCGCCATACGGACCGACTCCAATAAGCGGGTCTCCTTCCTCGATGGGGTGCTTCTTGGGGACGCCATACACTGCGGTGGACGAGACTTGGGCGACTCGCTCCACGCCAGCACGGAACGCTTCTTCCAGCACCATGCGCGTGCCCTCTACATTGGTGCTAAAGATGTCTTCTCGCTTCCAGAGGGGCAAAGCTGCGGCGCCGTGGATTACCCAGCGCGGGCGCGCTTGCTCTAATGCAGAGCGCAGTTGCTCACGATGGCGCACATCGCCCCGATAAAACTCGGTATTCTCAGGATATTCCGATTCTTCGTAGGGAGCGATATCGAACAGGGCACAACGAACCCCTTTTTGTGCAAAGTGATGCGCTAAGTGGTATCCTAAAAAGCCCGCACCGCCTGTGATGAAGACCTTGTCCATGCAAGGGGATTATACCTTCTCACTTCTGGAAGAATATCACATACTCGTGCTTGAACACATAGAACCCGCCCTGCAAGGCACGGTAGCGCCATAGGCTTTGCTGACCACGCTTACCGCGGTTCTCTTGAATATCTTTTACACAGATGCTCTTGAGCCGCAAGCCATACTGAAGAACCTGCTCCATCGTGCGAAAGCCCAGCGGAATCCACTCGCCCTTCGCGTATTTGTCGCCTATCACCAGCACCAGCATGCGCCCTTCAGTTAGGAGGGGCACAAACAGCTGGAGCACTTGATTAAACCGCGAATAGAACTCGGCTTCGCTGGGCGCGTTCGAAAGGTCGTTGGGGTCATCACTGAAGCGAATGATGTCGTGATAAGGGGGATGGAGGAGGAGCAGGTGAACATGAGCAAACCCCCATTCCTGAAGAAGTTGGTGCACTTGGTGAGCGGTTTCAGGCGAGGTGCTGTCGCCTACAAGGAGATGCGTGCGAACCTGATGGGGGTTCGGTTCCGACTCAACCACAATCCGTGCGCGTTCTGCGATAGTGGGATTGAGTTCTATGCCGATGGCGTGGCGTCCGAGTCGGCGTGCCTCGATGAGTGTCGTGCCCATCCCACAGAACGGGTCGAGCACCACCTCGCCTGGATAGGTGAACCGACGCATCGCTTGATAGGGGATTTGAGGGACGAAGTTGCCGTGATAATCGGGGCGATGCGCCCCTTCATTAGCACGCCTGCCCAATAGCCAAAGGCTATCGGTAAGAATGTCGTCGAACTCTTTCCACCGCGTGAGGTCTATCGGTGAGGAAGCCGTTCGCTTGCGCACATAGGGAGTATACCTGTTTGCTTGTGATTCTTCTCTATTTTCCGAAACACCAAGATATACTCACGCGGGTAAGCGCGCATGTCCGCTTCGATAACTTTGGCAAACTTGCCCGTTTTGCTGTCGCGGGTGGTCGGCAGGATTTTGGAAGGGATTTCGCGCAGGATGACCTGCTCCAACTCCATCCCCAGCCCCGACATCTGCTCGGCAAACACTTGAGCGTTCAGAATCGGCACTTTCTCTAAGGCGGTGTTGCCAATCACGATACAGGCACGCCCGCCCACCTTCAACACACGACGCATCTCTTCAAAGCACTGACGCATCTCGGTGAAGTAGACTGCCACTTCGTGCGCCTTCTTGCGGTCGCACTCTGCAAGCGTCTCCACCGTTTCATCAGCGAGTCGGCTCCCTGTGAAGAAGGCTTTTCCATTTACCGACGCTGTACCGATAAACTGGGGACGAAACGCCTTGAGGTCGGTCGTGTAGTGATACCAGAGCGCGGTCAACTGGTGCAGGTCGGCGTATTCGTAGGAAGTCACATACGGGGGCGAGGTGACAATCAGCGTCGCGGTTCCCGATTGAAGAGGAATCTGGCGTGCATCGGTGCAATAAGCGTAGGCAGGCGTTTCCAGCGCGCCCGACTGCTCCAAAAGTGAGTAGTAAGCGGCGTTGCCCCGAATCATCCGTCTTAGGTGGCTCTGAAACGCTGAGAGGGGGTCAGGTAGGGACTTGTTCATCTGGCGCAACGGCTTCACGCTACGGTTCGACCAGTAGGAACAGGGCTTGAGGATGTTGGAAAACGCACACCGAAAGAAGGTACGGTAGGCTTCCTCAGGTTCTGCTTCGATAGCGCAGTGAATCTGCCACAGCACAGCCAAAACATTAGGAGCGAACCAATAGCGCAACCGCTCGTGCAGTTCGGGCGTGCCCTGTTCGCACGAATCTATTTCGCTGAAGAGGGTAGGTTGCGCTCTATCAATCCGTTCCCAAAGAGCCATTACCCGTTGGTGGAGTGTTTCAGGGGGCAGGGCGGTAATCTTGGCTTGGCTCACGAGGTGCGCAACAGGATTGATGTCCACTCCAAGCGTCGGGCGTCGGTGCTTCTTGGCTTCCACCAGAGTTGTCCCCGAACCCATAAAGGGGTCGATGACCCAATCGCCCTCGCCCGTGTAGCTGAGGATGAGTCGCTCTGCCAGCTGAGGAATGAACTTGGCGGGGTAGCGGTGGTAGCCGTGGGTGGCGTAGTTCGTGTCGCTCGGCTGAGGTGCCAAAACGCCCACGAAGGGTCTGGCTCCAGCCCCTCGAACGGCTCCAGCACCGATTTTAGTGCAGTCGCTTGGCTCATAGTTCGTTGTACCACTGCTCAAGGTCGTTGCCCATCGTGTCCACCGAACGAAAGACGCGTGGCTCGCGCAGAATCGGTTCGGTGGTGGGTAGATAAATCCTATTGGGTAAAATCGTATTCATAATGCATACGCCCTACTACGAACTGCAGGAACCCGAATGTCGGCTCTACCAAGCCGACACCCTGAGTGCGAACTTCATTCCTGAAGGCTCGGTCGACCTCATCATTACCTCACCCCCCTACAATGTGCAGGTCGAGTATGGCGCTCACGAGGACGATATGTCCTACGATGCCTACTTGGAGTTCTGCGAGCGGTGGATGCGCAACTGCTTTCGCTGGCTCAAAAGGGATGGGCGGTTTTGTCTCAATGTGCCGTTAGATAAAAATCGGGGTGGACAGCAGAGTGTAGGCGCAGACTTGACGACCTTAGCCAAGCGGATTGGCTTTCGCTACCACTCGACGATTATCTGGAACGAGGGCAATATCTCACGGCGCACCGCGTGGGGCTCATGGCTTAGTGCTTCAGCACCGTATGTGATTGCTCCAGTAGAGCTCATCATTGTGCTGTACAAAGAGCAGTGGAAAAAATGCTCTGGGAGTGGGCAATCGGATATTACCCCCGAAGAGTTCATCGAGTGGACGAACGGGCTGTGGACCTTCAACGGCGAGAGCAAGAAAAAAGTGGGGCATCCTGCACCGTTCCCTATCGAACTGCCTAAGCGTTGTATTAAACTGTTTAGCTTCGTGGGAGACATTGTCTTAGACCCCTTTGCAGGAAGCGGAACCACTTTGATCGCAGGAATGATGTACAACCGTCGTGTCATCGGCATTGAGATCGACCCCAACTACTGTGAGTTAGCGAAACAGCGAATCGAAACCTACCTGAACCAGAGACAGTACGCACTGGATATGCCGTGTGAGGGCGATGAGACCCTAACCGCCTTCTGTGAGGAGGTCTTGAGCGTGTACGAGAAGTACGGTATCAACTCGCACATTAAGTGGAAGCAAGAGGAATCAACATAAAAGAGGCAAGAGAGGATGAGGGCTGGTAAGCGAGGTAGGGAAAGGCGGTTTGCACTGCCTGCTTGAGATAGGGTACACTCCCATTAGGTGAGGATGATGGCAACCACTTGGACCGTCGAGGACCTCTATGAGCAGTATATCCGCCCGCTTACGCTGGAGCAGAAGTTGCGCCTGCTGGCAAAGATTGCCGAGCATCTGTCAGCAGAGTGCCCCTCTGCACCCCCTCAGAAGCAGAGCATTATGGAACTGCATGGGCTCGGCGCAGAAATCTGGAAAGGCATCGACGCGCAGGAGTATGTGAACCAGTTGCGTGAGGAATGGAGCCACCAGCTGTGAGCGCGTTAGAACAGGCTTTGCTTGGTGTGTCGCGTCTTGGGCTGGACACGCCCCCTATCATCTACTTTGTGGAAGCACACCCAAAGTATGATGCACTGGTCATGTCCCTCTTTAAGCGGATGGAACATGGTGGGCTGGTTGGTCTGACTTCGGTTATCACCCTAACTGAGGTGCTTGTCCATCCGCTTCGGCAGGAGGGATTTGGCTCAGCGATACCGCGAGTTGTTGTTGAACAGTGAGCATTTTGAGGTGGTTGCCATTTCGCCCGTCATAGCCGAGTATGCCGCCGATTTGCGTGTCCGATACAACCTGCCGCACGCCCGATGCACTCCAAATCGCAGCGTCCATCGTAGGGCGTTGCGACGCCTTCCTTACTAACGACATCACCCTACAGAGGGTCGCTGAAGTGAAGGTGATCACCCTCGACTCGCTAATCTAATCTACGAAGGTTTCCAACCCAGTCTTGCCTAATCCGCTCGATACACCACCTCACCCCCGACCAGCGTGTAGCGCGCTTTGCCGAGCAGTTCCCAACCTGTAAAAGGCGTGTTGCGTGATTTGGAACGGAACTGGCTGGGGTCTACCGTCCACCGCACGGTTGGGTCTATCACCACCACATCGGCAGGCGTGCCCACCGCAAGTGTGCCCGCAGGCAGACCCAATAACCGCGCCGGGCGCGTGCTCATCAGGTCAATCAGCGTCAAAGGCGGAAACGGGCGCGCTTGCTGGCTATTCCACAGCAAGATACATCCCAGCGCAGTCTCCAACCCCACGATACCGAACGGCGCGTCGTCGAAAGTGCGCTCCTTCTCGAATTGGGCGTGGGGTGCGTGGTCGGTGGCGATGCAGTCGATTGTGCCGTCCAGTATGCCCTGCGCCAGTGCCAGGCAGTCTTCGCGCGTGCGCAGGGGCGGGTTCATCTTAGCATTCGTGTCGTAGCCCTCGCACGCCTCGTGGCTTAGCAGGAGGTGGTGGGGCGACACCTCGCAGGTGAGCCGCGCCCCATGCGCCTTGAAAAAGCGCACCAACTCCAATCCCATCGCTGTGGAGAGGTGCTGAATGTGCAGATGACAGCCCGTCTCCATCGCCAGCAGGGCGTTGCGCGCAATCTGCACGGTCTCGCTGGAGGCGGGGATACCATTCAGCCCCAGCCGTGCGCTCACCTCGCCCCGATGCATACTGCCCCCGGCACTGAGGCTCTTGTCCTCGCAGTGGGTGATGACAGGCAGGTCGTAGGCTTGGCAAGCGAGCATCGCTCGGCGCATCACTTCGGCATCCTGAATGGGGAAAGCATCATCCGAGCAGGCGACCGCCCCCGCCGATTTGAGCGCGGGGTAATCGCATAACTGCTCGCCCTTCATCCCCACCGTGAGCGACGCCACCACATAGACCCTGCAAGGCGACTCACGCTCGGCGCGCTGAAGGAGTTCGCGTATCAGCGCAGGGCTGTCCAGAGGTGGTTCGGTGTTGGGCATACAGCAGACGGTCGTGAACCCGCCCGCTACTGCCGATTCGCCCCCTGTTTGGAGGCTCTCTTTATAGCTCTGCCCCGGCTCGCGCAGGTGGACATGGATATCGACCAGCCCCGGCGCCACCCAGCAGTCGGTGCAATCCAGCACGGTTTCGCCCAGTTCGGGGATGAGGTTCGTGCCAATCTCGGCGATTTTGCCCTCGCGAATACGCACATCGGCAATCCGATCGATGCCCTGTGAGGGGTCTAACACGCGCCCGTTCCGAAGGAGTCGTTTCTGGCTCATCGTCGCCCAATATCTTACCTGCTTGAGGGCATCAGAAGAAAGGGGCTTGGGCATCTTGCCCGTAAAGTAGCATAGGCATTCCTGCCTGTGCAAAATGCACAGACACGAATGTATGTGCCACACTCGTGGCACGCGCAACCGCCTGTGGTTTTCTCAAAACACTGCTCTCGTCACCCTGAGCGAAGCGAAGGGTCTTAGACTCTTCCTTGCCTGAGGTATACTCTCACAGAGAGTCAACAGATAGGTATGAGCCAGAACTCTGAAAGATTGTCGAAAAAGCAAGAGGTTCTATCTGCCTTATTTGAGATGTGCCAAGAACGCGGTGATTGGACATTCACAAACGACGAGGTGAAAAAGGTTGCCCATGAGGTGGGGTTTGGTAACCCCTTCGATGCAACCAAGGTGGATAACCGCTCTGTTCTACCTGATACAGTGCGAAAGGCAGGATACTGTGTGGCTCATCTTGGCAAAGGCAAGCACTGCTTTTTACCTACACTGGATGCATGGTATCATGATTTTGAGCCGATTATGAGCGATGAAGTTATAGAATGGAAATACCGCCCAAGCATACTGAATGTGCTTGATACAGGTGAACCCTCTGTTGTTTCGCTCGTCTACAATCAACATATACTGCATGATTTTTTGTATGAAGATGTTGTTGCCTCGCCAAAGATCTATGTGCCTGGTCGTAAAAAAGCGGACTTAAAATATTATGTAGGTAACATTCCCATTAGCACTCAGAGCCTTCAAATGGAGGTCGACCTCACACTGGAGTATCAAGGTACGGTAACTGTGCTGGAAGCCAAAGCCCGCCTAATGAGCGACTTCGCCGTGTATCAGATATTTCACCCCCTGATGTACTATCATCTCCAAGACCAGAAGCTGAAGCTGGGCATACGCAAAGTCAACGCCTGCTATATCCTAAAAGACGAGCGCAAGGACTCTAATCAAGAGAGACAGACCTTTGTTCGCCTCTATCTCTACGAGTTTGATGCTCCCGATCGGTTAGACTCTATACGGCTCGCAAGGAAGGCGGAGTATCGTCTGAGAAGGAGGTAACGATGAACAGCATTCCTGAACACTTGATAGACACGGTCTACCTTGGGGATGTGATGGAACTGATGGCACAACTCCCCGATGAATCGGTCGATATGGTGTTCAGCGACCCCGACTATAATGTCGGCGTGAAGTACTCCGAAGGGCGAACCTACACCCGTTCGTTCGAGGAGTATATTGAGTGGTATGTTGAACTCGCCCGTGAGTCCCTCCGCGTGCTCAAACCCGATGGCAACGCCTTCTTCATCAACTACCCCAAGCAGAACGCTTATCTGCGCGTGTGCTATCTCGACTCCGCCTGCTACGAGGTTCAGGACTATGTGTGGGTCTATAACACGAATGTTGGGCAAAGTCCCCGACGCTTCACAACCGCACACCGCTCTATCCTGCACGCACGCAAGTCCAAAGAGAACAAGTTTTTCAAAGACCAAGTTGCCCAGCCGTACCAGAACCCGACCGACAAGCGCATTCGGCAGAGAATAGCGAACGGGCACAAGGGGCGCATGCCTTACAGCTGGTTCTATTTCGATTTGGTGAAGAATGTGAGCCGAGAGAAAACCATCCACGCCTGCCAGATACCCCAGAAACTTTCGGCGATGCTGGTGCTGAGTTGCACCCAGCCAGGCGATGTGGTACTGGTTCATTTCGGCGGGAGTGGGGCAGAGTTGGAGGTCTGTCGGAGCTTGGGGCGCCACTTCGTGTCGGCAGAGATTGACCCTACCTATCACCAGATGATACTCGATCGGTTGTCGAAAGGCACGATTGAAGCGAAGTATCGCCTGATGCAACGCCCCTCCCCGCAAGAGTTGGAGGAGCAGTTGAACCTGATAGAGCCGTGAAGCACGGGCAAAGGTGAGGGGGTTCGAGGGTTTCATTTGTGGCGCGGGCATCCTATCTGCATCAATCCCCCTTTGATTCCCCCCATAGAACGCCTAACAAAAATCTCAACCCCGTGCGAGGTTGTCCGAAAGGCCCCTTCGTAGCACGGGCATCCTGCCCATCCGCCCAGTGTAGCACAGGCATTCTTGCCTGTGTCAAAGGCACAGACACGAATGTTGGTGCCACCCTCGTAGCACGGGCGTCCTGTTCGTGTGCGAAATGGGCAAGATGCCCAAGCCACTTTTGTTAGGCACTCTTAGTAAGGGGGGCAAGGGGGGATGGACAGGATGCCCGTGCTACGAACTGTAGATTTTAGGGCACTCTTTACCTGCCCTTCATCTTACTATGCATAGAATCGCGCAGTTGGTACGGCAGGTCGGTGTTGATGAGGTCGACTTCGGCGTCCCAGAGCCGTTCCCACATCGGAGGGATGTCGGCGGTCGCCCAGAATCGGAGTTTGTAGCCTTGCGTATGGGTCTGCTGGACGAGCTGTCCGAGTTTTTCCTGTTCTTCGTCGGGCATCGTGCCACGCCCCTGCCAGCGGAAATGGAGCATCCAGTTATCGCTCACGAGTGGCATCAGGTTGGGCGGGATGGACTTGCCCAAGTCGCTGAGCCGTCCATCATAACAGGCGAAGCGCACCCTTTCCGACGCTAATCGGCTGAGTGGAGGGCGATTGCCCGAAAGTATCGCCAACACCGCCCGCTCAATCTTGCGTTCGCCCTCGTAGCGTGTGAACAGGTCGTCGTAGGTTTCCAGTACTTTGCGCAGGTGCTCATAGGTCGGCTGGGCTTGGCTCTTGATATCGATGAGCAGGTAGAAGAAGGGTGCGTCGGGATAGATACGCCCACGAAACCGCTTGGCGCGCTCGCGTAGGGGTTCTAAATAGAGCGATCGGAGCGTGCGGTCGGGACGCAGTTCCTTCAGGTCGTGCCCGACGAGCAGTTTGCCCTCTTGGAGGAAGATGTCTGCTTCCACACTGCAGAAGCCGCACTCCAGCGCGTCTAACAGCGGTCGCTGGCGCCAGTAGTCGTTGTGCGAATGCGCCCTTGTTAGGAGCGTTGATTGGGTCATAGTGTTCGGGTTCGCTGATAGGAAATAAAGTCCTATCTTAATGGCTCTTTTTAGGTGACTGGGGTTGGGATATGAACTGGATAAGTGCGTCTATCTGCTTGCCCAGCGCACTTCCAAGTTCTTTGAGAGTCGCCCCCCTCTCCACAGTGTTTCAGCATTTCAATCACTGCCTCTGCGTTCCCCTCGGCAACCAACTGGCATAGACGCTCTTTCTCGTGGGGAGTTATCTCTAATATCGGGAAGGTTTCGAGGAGGGCTTTGACTTGCGACAAGCCGAGATATTTGCGCGTGTACGCGCTCTCAGAATACTTGTAGGTCGTGAGAAATTCACTGTCGGTAAGAGTGCGAAAGTACTCCAGTAGCAAGTTCACATAGTCCTTCAGCAGGCGTAGGTCTTCTGCGGACAGGCTTGGCTCAAGAAACACCTGAATCGGATGAGTACGATAAGTGGCTTTGGTGACCACTATCCCGTCAGCACCGAACACTTCAGGGATGAAATAGAGTCCTGCGCGCCCATCGTCGCTCCCTGTGTCAAGCGTGCGCACGAAGAGCGGGTTTTGCCGTATCTGCTCGGAAAGAGTCGCATCGACATTGGCAGTGAACTTGCGATATGCCTTGCCGTCGAAAGCGTTCGCGTCAACAAGGCACACCGCGTGTTCGCCCTGATGTTGTTGAAGTTCCTCCTCCATCAGATAGTAACGCACCTTGAGTGGTCGCCTTGCTCGGTGGTTCTGCACAAACTCGTCAAACTCGCTCCCTGCGCGATAGTGAAACTGAGGTGAGAGGCGGTAGCGTCGCTCCTGAGCAGTATGATTAATCTTGACCCCGATGAACTCCTGTGGCTCGCGTTTGGGGTAGGGTTTGCGTTCAAAGAAGCAGATTGCCACATGCACCCCCGTATGCTCAAAGAGGTCTTTCTCAAAGATGAGTGCCTTGCGCACATAGTAGAGGGGTAGAAAATCGTCCCGAATCTTGTTAGCGTTCGAGAAGCCGAACAGAAAGTTAGAGGGGATAATGTAGGTCATGCGCTGGATGCCGTGGCGCAGGTCGTTGATGAGGGCTATCTGGTAGAGGTCTTGATAGCCCTCGTTTGCTCCCTTGAAGTAGTCTAAGTACCGCTGCGTTTCGGGATGTTTCACGATGTAGCCGATATAGAGATAGGGTGGGTTCGTTACATGCCACACGGGGAGAGGCGAATCAAGAATCGCTTCAGGGTAGTGGGCGAAGGTATCCTGCTGGCGGATGTTTTGGCGTGCAAGGAGTTCGGGGATACCTAACCGAACGGCGCGCTGGATACAAAACTCTACCATTTCAGGCTGGATGTCGTAGAGGCGAATATGGCTCTCGAAAAACTCCGCCCGCTCGGCTGGCTCAACTCGTTCCAGTATCGGGAAGATGAGGTTTCCCTTGCCTGCGAACAGGTCGACCCAGCGATAGTTCTGCAGGTTTGGAAGGAGTTCAGGCAGGATGTAGGTTTCGAGAACGCTGGTCGGGGTCAGGTGTTCCCCAAAGGTACGCCTCCGCCTCCTTGTGAGTAAGCCCTCCATACCTATCAGTGTACCTTAGAGGAGGGGCGAACTATTCAGACTACCAGCCTATCCCTGTAAGTAGGTATAATCCAACTCTGTATGATACGCTATGTTCTATCCACTCTTCTTATCCTATGGAGCGTTGGTGCTTGGAGTCTGAACGACAGAGTATTGCCTGCGGTGCGGATTAGTACTCCGCCCACTATCGATGGGGTGATAGACCCAGAGGAATGGCAAGAGGCTCCTATTGCGACGCCCTTTATTGACCGCTTTACAAGCGCGCCACCCCCAGATGAGACGCGTGCCTGGATTGCCTACGACGACCAAGCCATCTATGTCGCCTTCTACTGCTACGATTCTCGACCGAGTGAGATTGTCGCTCGCGAGATTCGCCCCAACAGTAGTTTCGAGGGTGAGGACTATGTGACTTTTGCGATTGATGCTTACAACATTCGGCGCGAGGATACGACGTCGCTGTTTATGGTGAATGCACTGGGCACTCAATCGGAGCGAATTGCAGGCGGACGCGCCAACAAGCGCGAGTGGCGTGGAGTGTGGGAGGCGAAAGCAAGGCGCACAGAAGATGGCTGGAGCGTGGAGATGCGCATCCCGTGGTCGGTTCTGCCCTACCCAGAGAGCCAATCGCCCATTCCGATAGCCATCAACTTCATGCGCTATCAAGCCCGCACGAAGATCGAGTCTCGGTGGAGTGCGTTTGGGCTTGTATTCCGCCCTGAAGAGGTAGGCACTTGGCAAGGGGTGCAGGTTCCGCCAAGACCGAGAGACAACCGTCCCCAACTGTTGGTGTATACTGCACCTGAATATGCGAATGGCAACGGTGGGCGCACTTTTCGGAGTGGACTGGATGTGCGCTGGTCGCTCAACTCGCAGATGACCGCTCTTGTGAGCCTCAAGCCCGATTTTCGCAATATTGAGGGCGCAGTAGAACGGTTAGAGTTCAGCCGACGCGAGCAGTCGCTGGATGAGACACGCCCCTTCTTCTTGGAAGGTGAGGACTATTACGATATGACCATTCGCTATGGCATCGGACGAGTGTTCTACAGCCAGCGCATTCGCGATTTTGAGGCGGGCATCAAACTGTTCGGCAATCTGCACAACGACCAACAGCTGGGCGCACTATGGAGCTATGACGACGACCATCAGGTAGGGGTTCTCACCTATCAGTGGACACCCGATGCGAACCGAATGGTGCGCTTCTTTGGCATTACTGACCTGCACTCGGCGGGGAATGAGCGTTTATATGGCACGCGCATGCGCTTACGCTCTGGCAACTGGGATATGGGGTTTCAAGGGGCGATTCTCCAGCCGTCGGGGAAACGAAGTGCGAACGCGTACGATATTGCCTTCTCCTATTCCGTTCCCCGATTCTTTAGCTCATGGCGGTGGATGGCAGTAGAGCCGGGCTTTCGCCCAAGATTAGGGCTTATTCCTTTTGACAATCGGCGCGGATGGGACCTGTATAACAACTTCTACGACGAGTTTCGTCAAGGGAGTTTGCGTCGAGCAGACCTAAGTCTGTTCTTAGTCCAGACCGAGCGTTTCAATCGCCAGCCGTTTGAGCGTACATGGGAAGCGGATTTAGAGATTACTTGGCGCAACGATTATGGGCTTGGGTTGGGGTTTGAAGAGGGCAGGTTCGAGCAGGAGCGCGACCGCGTGTGGGAAGTGAGCCTAAGGGGGAATGTGTCCGACCGCTATCGTGCATGGTGGATTGGCTATGAGTGGGGCATTCGCGCGGATAGACCTGTGCGCTACCTTACAGGAGGTTTCACGCGTCGCTTGTTCGGGCGTGTAGATTTGGGCGTCGACTCGGCACTATTGGAGTTCGGGGAGCGTACGAATCAGACCGTGATAACGCTCGGTTGGGAGATTGACCCTCAGCGTGCGCTCACGGGACGCCTTGTCCAGCGCAACGGTGAGACGAACTGGTACCTTGCCTATCGCAGTGCTGGAGGGCTGGGGCAGGACCTCTACATCATCCTCGGAGATCCGAATGCGCGCCGATTCACCGAGCGTGTGGCAATCAAGATGGTGTGGGCACTCTAAACGATAGCCTTCGTCGGTGTGGAGAGGGTTTTCAGAGGTACAATTTGCCACTATGGCGCCTGACCCGAAACGGCTCAAAGCCCGACTGGACGCAATCTGCGAGCGGTTTCGCGGGGTGATGGGCTATAGCCTCTATCACACCCGCTATGAGCATCGGATTGACCGCTTAGGCGATGAGATATTCCCCACCGCCAGCACCATCAAAGTGGCGGTGATGAGCAAGGCGTTCGAGGAGATTGAGGCAGGACGACTGGGCTACAGCGAGAAACTGCCCATCACGCCCGAGGATATCCGAGACGGCTCAGGGCTTCTGCAGTTCTACAAGGAGAACCAGTCGGTAGAGGTCAAGATGCTTCTGCACCTGATGATTACCGTGAGCGACAACACCGCCACGATTATGCTGGCGCGTCGGTTGGGTACGGTGGAGGTGAACAAGCACCTTCAGCGGTTGGGACTGAACCATACGCGCCTGCTGGCGCTTCATCCGCCCGACGATATGGAGCTAAAGGCTCTGCGCGACCGCTGGGGCATGGGCATGTGTACCCCAAACGAGATGGTGGTGCTGTTAGACGCGATTCGCACTCACCGTGCGGGCACACCCGCCGCACGCGAGCGTATGATTCGGATTATGGCGCACCAGTATTACGACGACCTCTTGGGAAGCGCAGTACCGCCGTGGGTGGTGTGTGCCTCCAAATCGGGAGCGATTAGTCGCTCGCGCTCGGATGTAGGGATTGTCTTTGCGCCTTCGGGCATCTACATCGTGGCGGTCTATACTAAGGAAGCAGAGGATACCCGCTGGACTCCCGATAACGAGGGCGAGGTCGCCATTCGTGCCGTTGCCCGCGAGATATGGCAGTTCTATCATCCGAAGGAACGCTGGTCGCCCCCGAAAGGCTCCGAACGATTTTTGCCCGGATAGACCATGAGTACCTCGAACGCAATAGAGGCAAGGCAGAGACGGCTCGTCAGGTTGTTTTGGCTCCTGACACTCTTTGGGCTTCTGGCGCTGTTTTTCGTGATGAACTTTCGGTTCGTGGTGGTGAATGGGCACTCGATGGAGCCAACTTTTCGCAAAGGGCAACGCCTGCTGATGACCAATGCATACTGGCTTTTCGGTGAGATAGAGCGGGGTGATGTGGTGGTCATTATCACCCCGAATAGAGAGCGACTCATCAAGCGCGTGGTTGCCTTGTCAGGGGAGACCGTCCCGCGCCGGTATTGGAGTGTGCACATGTTCCGCTACGGAACGGTGGTGCCTGATGGGTACATTTTTGTTGTAGGCGATAACTTGGAGAAATCGGAAGATAGCCGAATTTTTGGTCCCATCTCGCTTTCGCAGGTAGAGGGCAAGATTGTTGGGGCGAAAGGACCACTACCATGACGAAGACGAACTTGGAGAAGCGCATCGGGAACGGGAAAGCACCCCCTCGACGAACGGTTCCGCGCTGGTTGGGTATTGCGCTGGGCTGTTTGGGAGGGGCGTTGTTCTTCGCTCCGTGGTGGGCAGGGGGGCTTTATGTGGGTCCGCGTGCGGTGGCGTCGGATGCGCTTCTGTCTGCGCTCCTCTGGTTGGCAGATATGCCCTTGTTGGGGATGACAGTGGTGGGGATTTTGGCGCTTCTTGGGCTTGTAGTGGGGGTGTGGAATGTGGAGATGGTGCGCCTGCCTGTAGGGCGGGTGCTGTTGCCGTTTGTGCTGTTTCTGATATGGCTGGGTCTCTCGATGCTGGTGAACGGTTCGGGCTGGATGGGCACTTTACGAATTGCCCAGTGGTCGCTTGGGTTGTTTCTTATCGTTGGGATTACGCTCATCACGCGTCGTGGGTGGGTGGGCTATTGGCTGGTTGGGGCTATTGTGTTGAGTGCGAGTCTAATTGGGCTTCGGGCGCATACCGAGTATCTGATGAACGCCATGATGGGGGTGACCAACTGGCGCGTGTTCACCTCCTTTTTCAATCCCAACATGCTGGTGGGCTATTTGGTGATGACCGCTCCGCTCACGATGGGGCTTCTGTTGATGACCAGTCATCTCCCGTCCTCTTCGCGCGCTCGATGGGTGAACGCGCTTCTCACGGTGGGGTTGTGGCTTCAGGTAAGTGGGCTGGTGCTAACCGCCTCGCGCTTGGGAGTGCTTGCGTTTCTGGGGGCAGGGGCAGTGTTCTTTCTTCTTGCGGGCGTATGGCGCGTGCTGAACCGCGATTTTCTGCTGCGTTTGGGCGTGGTGGGCGTGTTGGTGCTGTTGATGGGTCTGTTGAGTTTTCCCAGTGCGCAACGGCTGACCCCTCAGACGGCGGTTCAAGAGGTGCATTCGGGGGCGTTTCGGGTGGAGACTTGGAAAGGCACTTTGCGGATGGCGCTGGCGAACCCGATGTTTGGGGTGGGCACGGGTGCATTTGAGGTTTACTATCCCCGCCACGCCTCGGTGGGCTTCACCCGCTCTGCTCACAACACCTATCTGGAGGTGGCGAGCGAGTCGGGTTGGATTGCGCTTGCTCTGTTAGTAGCGCTGGGGGTTGGGTGGCTCACGCGCGCTTTGCAATCCGAGATCCCTCCCACGCCTTTAGCGCGCAAACCCTCTACCCCTGATTGGCGCCCCCTGCGTGTGGGGATTGTTGCAGGAGTAGTGGGGGCAGTCCTGCACAATGCGGTCGATTCGGATTTGCAAGTGTTTGCGAACTTGCTTACCCTAACGGGGCTGTTGGGGCTGGGCATGGCAGTTGCGCCTGATGGGGTCTATACGCTACCCTTGCGCCCGATAGAACGGCGCGGTTCGGCGATTCTCTTAGCAGGCACTTTGGTGATGCTCATCGGGGGGATAGGGCTGGCAGAGGTGTATGCGAATCAAGCCCGCTACTCGGCTCTGGTGCAGCAGGTGCCCCAAGCGGTAGAACTTTACAGTTCCGCACTCCAGCTGGACGCACGCAACCCCGACTATCTGATGGAGGCAGGCGAACTCTACTTTGCTCTCGGCAGATACGAGGTCGCCTTCGACAAGATGGAGCGCGCCGTTCAGCTCAAACCCTTAGCTCGCAACTGGTATCGCCTGGGACTCTACTACGAGCGCAGAGGAGAGTCCGATTTAGCGCGCCAAGCGTTCGAAAACGCCCTTCAAGCCGACCCCCACAGCCTGCCTGCCTTGCTGAAACTGGCTCGGCTCGCTACTCCCGACCCGAACAACCCCATCCTGAGTGAGCAGGCTTTGAACTACTACCAGCGCGTGATTGAGATTGAGCAGTCGCCCTACGGGCGGGTACGGGCAGTGCCTCAGATTGTGGAGACCGCTTATGGTTTTGCGCATTTGGCACTTGCCCAGCATGAAGAAGCACTGGGCAACCTGGAGCGCGCCTTAGAACACTATCGGTCGGCGTTGGAGGTGTTCCGTACCTATCGGGAAGTGACCTATCCGTTTCACTATGCAGGGCGCACGCTCGGACTCTATAACCCCGAACGGGAGCAACAGATACTGCAGGCATATCTTCAAACTCTACAAGGCTACGCGAACCTGTTGGAGCGCAAGGGCGAACTCGAACAAGCACGCGCCTTGCGTGAGGAATACCATCGTCTCCTCAACAGTGAGTGAAATTGCAACTTCCAAAAAGTGTTCTCATCGGCGTGCTTGGGCGAGATGCCCAAGCCACTTTGTAGCACGGGCGTCCCGCCCGTGTGCTAAATGGGCAAAGATGCCCAAGCCACTCTTGCCGAATCCCATCGAACCCCCTTGCATAACCCCATAAGAGTGGGGTATAATATGCATACCTTGGAAAGGAGGTATTTCAACGATGAAACGATGGTGGACAGTTCTGAGTAGCGTGCTGGTAGTCAGCACCGTTGCACAAGCGCAGATACAGTTCCGACATATCCAGTCGGTCGACCTTTCGAGCTATTTCCCCTCTGGTGGTCAACAGGGTGTGGGTGTTTCCGATGTGGCGTTCGATGGTAGGAACTTGTATGTTGCGGGTTTCTCGCCTGCAAATAGTTTGAGCGAACCCGTCGGAGTGCTGAAGATCGAGAACGCCCTTGCCCCAGACCCCAACAGTTGGGGTTATACGCCTCTTATCTCGCTGAACCAAGCTGGTCAGAGCCGAGTGAGCTATGTGGTCTATCACAACGGCTTCCTCTATCTCGGCACAGGGCTGGGTGATAGTTCTAATAACTCTGCTCAAACGGGAATCCGCAAGTTCGATGCCAACACGGGAACGCCAGTGAGCAACTGGAACGGCACAGGTGTCGTGCTTCCCAGCGACTTGAGCAACTCCCAGCGTGCCGAGTGCATCGAGATAGACCCAGGCTATCAAGGAAGTTCACCCTCCTTAGCCGTGACGGCGCGTGGGCGTGGGCTTATCTTCCGACGCGACTTCAACACAGGTTCGGCACTGCCGAACATTCTTGCGCTTCCCACGCGCCCTGATAACTCCACCACCACTGGGCACCGCGACATCACCTTCTCGCCAGAAGGGGATGCTTACTTGCGCGTGGATAATAGCGTCTTCTACGCCCAGCGCACTGCAGATAACACAGTATCCGGTGGAGTGGCGTTCCAAATCCTTGATTTCAGCTCGGATAATGCTTTTCAGGTTCTCATCAACATTCACTACCTGCGAGTCGGGGCGACGAACTTCCTCATCCTCAACCGTCGCACAGGGAGTGCCGACACTCGAATCCCCAAGGTGTTGATTTACGAGGGCAACGGCGCGTCGTGGGCGCCTTACAGCGCGCAACCAGAACTCACAGGCGATGAACCCCTCCCTGGCGGCACAACTCCCAGCCCCTTTGCTTTCGATATCTTCAACTTCACTTCAGGTGTTGGACCCGACCCCAGTCAGGGCGATGTGAACCTGGATGGCGTTGTGGATGATGCCGACCTGCTTCAAATCCTGTTCGACTTTGGAAGCACTAACCGCAACTCGGATGTGAATGGCGATGGTGTGGTGGATGATGCGGACCTGTTGACCGTGCTGTTCAACTTCGGCTCCAATCCGCAGGCTCTGTATCTGTTCGTGGTCTCGACCGATGCGAACTACAACGACCGTTTGGATATCTACCGCGTTGAGCAGTAAGCCGTGAGAGGAACAGGAGTATAGCATCAGGCACTTTCACCTGTAGCACGGGCGTCTCGCCCGTGCTACGCTATAAGTACCCCACAGGGTAAAATCATGCCCTATGGAAGGCGTAGAGAAGCTCGTCATTATTGGCTCGGGACCTGCGGGCTACACGGCTGGAATTTATGCCTCGCGTGCGAATCTCAACCCTCTTCTGTTTGCTGGGATACAGCCTGGCGGTCAGCTGATGATTACCACCGATGTGGAGAACTATCCGGGCTTTCCTGAGGGCATTCAGGGACCCGAACTGATGGAACTTTTTCGCCAACAAGCAGAGCGTTTCGGCACGCGGATTGTATACAAGACGATTACCCAAGTCGATTTCACCAGTCGTCCGTTCCGCGTATGGAGCGATTCGGGCAAGGAGTATCAGGCGCACGCAGTGATTATCGCTACGGGTGCCTCCGCGAAATGGCTGGGGCTGGAATCGGAACAGCGGTTGCAGGGGCGTGGGGTCTCGGCGTGTGCTACCTGCGACGGCTTCTTCTTCCGTGGCAAGAAGGTCATCGTGGTGGGTGGGGGCGATACGGCGATGGAGGAGGCGCTCTACCTCACGAACCACTGCGAGCGGGTCTATGTCGTGCATCGTCGCGATGAACTGCGCGCCTCCAAGATTATGCAAGAGCGCGCCTTCCGCAACCCCAAGATCGAGTTCATCTGGAGTACGGTGGTCAAGGACATCTACGACCCTGAACTCGGCAAAGTCGTGGGCGTACGCCTGCACAACCTCAAAACCGGCGAGGAGTACGACTTTCCTATCGATGGGGTCTTCATCGCTATCGGGCATACTCCCAACACCGCCATCTTCAAGGGTATTTTGGAGATGGACGAACAGGGCTACCTCATAACCCGCAACGGCACCTTCACCAACATCGAGGGCGTGTTTGCATGCGGTGATGTAATAGACAAGGTCTATCGCCAAGCGGTGACGGCTGCAGGTACGGGGTGTATGGCGGCGCTGGATTCCGAGCGTTGGCTCGCCAAGCAGTTTCACTAAACGCGGGTTTGCACGGGAGGAATACCAGTGCTATACTAAGGAAGGTTCACGAGCGAAGCGACTGTTCTAACCGCGCCTTCCGAAGGCGGTAGAAAAGCACCATTCCGACCACCATCAATGCCAGTGCTACCAAGTGCCCATAGGTGAGCATGCCTATGAGGGTCTTGGATGTAGCGCCTGCTCGGAAGAACTCATTGAGGAAGCGGTAAAGCCCGTGTAGGCTCAAGAAGAGGGCGAACAGTTGACCTGGGGCACGCGGGACACTCTCTCGCCACCGAAGCAGAAGGAAGATGCCTAGATTCATCACCGTGGCGTAGAGTTGCGTCGGATGCACGGGCGAAGGGGTATCGGGGAACTGCACGCCCCATGGGAGGCTGGTTGGCGCGCCGTAGCAACAGCCTGCCCCGAAACAGCCGATGCGCGCAATCGCATAACCCAATGCTACCGACGGCGCCGCTAAGTCCGCAATCCCCCACAAGGGCAACCGACGCCGATGCACCAGCCATATCCCAGCGAGGGTTGCCAGCCCAAATCCCCCAAAGTAGGACATCCCTCCCTCCCACACGCGAAACATGCGCCATAGGTCATCCGAGTAGAGGCTCCAGTAGGTCAACACATAGGTCACTCGCCCACCCACTACCCCAGCCCCCACCATCAGCACGGCTAAATCCAGCACATCATCGCTTCGAATGCCGTATCGAGGGGCTACACGAAGCGCACGGAACACCGCCAGCCAAATGCCCACCACCCACATGAAGCCATAAGTGTAGATGGTGAGCGAACCAATATGAATTAGCTCCGGCATCATGGTTGGGTTTCCTCATGGGTTTCCTGGGGTTGGGCTTCCTTTGCGAAAAACTGGAGCGCCATGAACCCCATCAGGGAGAGCGTAATCGCAATATCGGCAATATTGAACACGGGCCACCAGCCGAGATCGAACATATCGATCACATAGCCCAACCGCACGCGATCGATGAAGTTGCCAAGCGCACCTCCTAACAGAAGCCCCATCAGCACACAGGCAATCCCCTTCGGGCGAAAGCGCCAGTAGTAGTAGCTCAGTCCCGCCACCACCAGAATGGTGAACGGGATGGTCAGCCACCCCTTGCCCTGAAGCAACCCAAACGCAATTCCCGTGTTGTGCGTCAGCGTGAGATACAAGACCCCTGGTATCAGGGGCACAGGTCGGTCCAGTTCCAACGCGGAGGTCGCCCAGAGTTTGCTTAGCTGGTCTAAGAGCAGTATCACCAGCGCGATGCGCAGAAACATCGTCATGAGGATACCCGCTAAGGGGGTATAATCTTAGCAAAATGCCAGCACGCATCGGGCTTTTGACCGTCGAAGTGTATATCGGAGGCTGTCGATCGCTTAAAGAGAAGCGTCAAGTGGTCCAGAGCGTTATCGCACGGCTTCGAAACGATTTCAACCTCTCCGTCGCGGAGGTGGACCATCACGACATGCATCAGCGGGCATGCCTGGCAATTGCTTGTGTCGGGAACCAGACGGAGTTCGTGAACCGCGTGTTAGATAGGGTGTTGGAACGCTTGCAGGCGGAGGGGCGTATAACAATCGTAGAGACGGAGCTCGAACTGCTATAGGAGGAGTTCAATGAGCGGAAGGATGGAGAAACTGGAATCGCTCCTGACCGCTGAAATCAGTCAGGTGCTGTTGAAAGACCTCGCAAATGAAGGGCTGGGGTTGGCAACTGTCACGGGCGTGAAACTCTCGCGCGACCTGTCGCACGCGATTGTCTATGTCAGCGTGTATGGCGACGAGAGCCGACGCCAGCAGACCCTTGCGAGCCTCCAGCACGCAGCGGGCTATATCAAAGGGCTATTGGGCAAACGGCTCCACTTGAAGCGCATTCCGCGCCTCCAGTTCGTGGATGACCCCTCCTTGCGCCAAGCCGACCGCATCGCGCGCTTGCTCAAGGATGGCTAAACCCTCCATCGGCTGGATGCCCGTTCGCCATCTCCACGCAATCGTGGAGGGCAGAATGCGCCTATCCGATTGGCTCCAAAGCGTGCCCAGCTTCGGGCTGGACACCGTCGAACTCTACCACGGCTTCCTAAACGAGCAGAACCTGCCTGCTGTGCGCCAGCAGATTCAATCGCTCGGGCTGAAAGTGAGCCAGATTACCTGCGCCCCTGATTTCACCAATCCCGACCCCACCATACGCCAGCGCGAACAAGCCCTGATGCGCCAGCGCGTGAACTGGGCATGCGAACTGGGCGCAAACGCCGTACGCGTCACCGCAGGTATGCTTCACGATGGGCTTTCGGAAGAGGAAGGCATCCGCTACGCAGTGGAAGAGATGGTCAAACTGGCTGAATATGCAGTGCCTCTGGGGGTCTACCCCTGCTATGAAAACCATTACCGCGACCGCCGATGGGAACGGGAAGACTTCTCCTTCCAAGTGGAACGCTTCCTGCGCATCTTTGAGCAGATAGAGCCTACAGAGGTGCGCATCAACTTCGATTTTGCGAACCCTCTGATGACGGGAGCTGACCCCATAGCCCTTCTCCAGCGCGTGGTACACAAGGTTCATCATGTGCATGCGGGCGACCGCTTGCCGGGCGAGTACCAGCATAGTGTGCTGGGGGAAGGGCGTGTGCCGTTTGAGCCGTTGCTCCGAATCTTGCATGCGCATGGCTACACCGGATGCCTGAGTATTGAGGACGGTCAGGCGGAGGGCGATGAGGGGTTCCGTCGTTCTGTAGCGTTTCTCAAAGCGCAGGTTTCGGCAATATGGGGATAAACGATTCGTAGCACGGGCATCTTGCCCACAAGCCCAACCGTAGCACGGGCGTCCCGCCCGTGTGATTGCTTGGGCGAGACGCCCAAGCCACACAGTAGCACGGGCATCTTGCCCACAAGCCCAACCGTAGCACGGGCGTCCCGCCCGTGTGATTGCTTGGGCGAGACGCCCAAGCCACAAACCCGTGCTCCAGTTTTGCTGAACCTTTAGTTCAAACCACGCTTGCGCGCCGATTTCCAACGGTCGTGGAGCCAGAGCCACTGGTCGGGATAGCGTCGGACATAGGTCTCCAGCACATCGTGCAGGGCTTGCATAATCCGCTGACTATCGGCTTGCAGGTTCTCGCTCGGCTCGAACTGCATGGGCGGAAGAATCTCGATACGGTGATAGTCACCGGGCAGGCGCACATTGAACAAGGGCACAAGGAGGGCTCCTGTGCGCTGGTGAAAGACGGCAGGACCTGCCACACTGCCCGCCTTCTGCCCGAAGAACTCCACGAACACATCGCCCGCATTCTGGTCGGGAAGGATGCCGACTGCCTCGTTTTGGCGGAGCACCCTCAGCACTCGATGCGCCGCCTTGCCACGCGGGATGACCTTATAGCCACTGCGTTCCCGCACCATTGTCACCAGTTCGGTGGTGGCGGGGTCGTCGGTGTCGCGCGCAATCACCCAGATAGGGTAGCCGAGCAGGCACAGATAGCGTGCCATCAGCTCCCAGTTGCCGAAGTGCCCCGTGATGAGCAGAACACCCTTGCCCTGTCGGAACGCTGAGTCCAGATGTTCGAGCCCGACGACTTCGATGCGCTTGGCAATCGCCTCTCGGCTCATGGAGGGGGCTTTGAGGAACTCAGCGAGAGACACCCCGAAGTTGCGAAAGACGCGCTTGGCAGTGGCACGCACTTGCGCTGGCGACCATTCAGGAAAGGCACGCTGAAGGTTCGCAATCGCTACGCGCCGATACCGCCCCACCAGCGCGTAGCCCAACAGCCCCACGCCTGCACCCAGCCGTATCGCAAGCCCCATCGGGAGCCAGCGAAACAGACCCCACGCCAAGCGCAGACCCCATCTGCCGAGTACCCGCTGAATCCTCTTGCCTATAGAAGCACGCGCTTGCATCTCCCAAGAGCATACCCTACTAAGGTGTTCGGAAACAGTGGCTTGGGCGTCTCATCCCCTGTCATTCCGAGCGGAGCGAGGAATCTCAGCCCTCACCCCCAGCCCCTCTCCCAGTGGGAGAGGGGAGCAGGTAGGCGTGTGGCACTCCGCCCAACCCCCCATTCTCCCAGTGGGAGAAGGGGGTCAGGGGGGAAGAGGGCTTACCAAAGGAAGGGCAGGGGTGGATGAGCGATTCACAACTCCAACTCCACCTGCCCCGCCTCCGCTTGAACCCGCTCTGCCTGCGCCACCCCGTGCAGATACGCCGTTATCGGCAACAGGAACTCCTCACCCGCCAACAACTGTCCCACCGTGCGTATCTGCAGGCGTGGGATTTTTCGGTTGCCCAGCGGAGTGGTGTAAAAGCCCGCCTGCTCCGCCTCCTGTACCATCGGCGCGGTCGGCTCCTCCAACGACACAAAAAAGCCCAGCGTTGCGCCCTCCCGCTCTATCACACCCCGAAAGTCCCGTATCTCCTTCACACCCACTTTGCCACTCTTGACCTGTATCAGCACCCGCTTGGGCGGTTGCTTCGGGTCATCGATGAAATACAGGATGCCGTCGATGCCCGTGTCGGCTCCCTTCTTCTCTTGGAAGGGGCGGGCGCGGGGAATGAGGCTGATTGCCCAGCGTTGGAACTCATCACGGTCGCGCTGGGCGAGGGCACGGGCGTCGGCTTCGGTGGTCGGCACGCCCACCACCCGATAGTCGCGCCCCTCGTGGAGGTCGAACATATCGCTGAGGCGGTACTTGATGAGGGCAATCGCAAGGTGGGTGATGTCGATGCCTATCCATCGGCGGTTGAGTTTCTGGGCAGCGACGACCGCCGTGCCACAGCCACAGAAGGGGTCTAAGACGATATCGCCCTCGTTGCTGGAGGCTTGAATGATACGCTCCAGCAGGGCGAGCGGTTTCTGCGTGGGATAGCCGAGCAACTCTTTTGCTGCGGTGCGCGTACCGAACCCCCGAATATCGCTCCACACTGCCCCTATCGTGCTTTGCGCTTCATCAAGATAGTATTTCACATACCGTTTACCTGTTGCAGAGTAGTGAATGCGCCCTTCTGCTTCTAAGCGACGCAGGCTTTCTTCTGTGTAATCTCCCGTTTGCACTGCTTTATACCGTCCTCGCTCATCTTCATAGCGATACGCTCGTTTCTGCTCTTCAGAAAGTGGAGCATACTGCTGATAGAAGCAGTAGGTATCGGACTTGGTGTAGAACAGCAAGATGTCGATGTTTCGTGGCCACTGTCTACTGGCTCGCTTAGCACCCTTACCTGCAGGGTCTCGTTCCCACACAATCTCATTCCGAAAGTTGCGTGCCCCGAAAATCACATCCAGCATCACCTTCAGATAGTGGCTGGCAGTCGGGTCGCAGTGCAAATACAGACTGCCTGTCGGCTTCAGCACCCGCCACAACTCCACCAAGCGGGGCGCCATCATCACCAGATACGCCGTCAGGTCGTTCCTGCCCAGCGTCTTCACGAACCCCTGCACCAGCTCCACCAGTTGCGGTTTGGGGCAGGTCTCACAGAACTCTACAAAGGCGCGTTCGCTCCACTGCCAAGTGTCGGTGAAGGCTTTGATTTGTGCCTGTGCAGGCTCGCCCGACTGCTCTTTGAACAGCAGGTTATAGTCGCGGTTGCTGTTGAAGGGCGGGTCGAGATAGATGAGGTCGACGCATTCGTCGGGGAGGTAGCGTCGGAGTATCTCCAGATTATCGCCATAGTAGAGTGTGTTCGGTTGCATCGGCAGGGATTGTACCTGATAGCCCTCACCCACCCCAGCCCTCCCTCTCCCACAGGAAGAGCTTACTGCACGACACTTTTTGAGGGAGAAAAGAAAACGGGCGCACACGGGGGTGCGCCCCTACCAAATCGCCTTGCCTGTAGGGGCAGACCCCCGTGTCTGCCCTGCCCAACAGAAGCC